>OKQK01000404.1_pt1 | contig 10371 bp, 10 predicted proteins | sample 1609911 | NCBI WGS metagenome assembly OKQK01 (sample SAMN04436595, study PRJEB24849) | human gut metagenome | biome: human gut; feature: NICU; material: stool | host: Homo sapiens | place: USA: Saint Louis, MO | collected 2009-11-17 | reverse complement strand
CCCCTCCATCAGGCAGTTTCCCAGACATTACTCACCCGTCCGCCGCTCGTCACCCAGGGAGCAAGCTCCCCTGTGCTACCGCTCGACTTGCATGTGTTAAGCCTGCCGCCAGCGTTCAATCTGAGCCATGATCAAACTCTTCAATTAAAAGCTTGATTTGCTTCCACTCGAGAAGCGATGCTCAAAGATTTACTGCATGAATTTTACTTCAGTTAGTCACTCTTCAAGACTTGATATTTTTTTGCATCCGAAGATGCTGGATATCGTCTTGTGGAGTGCCCACACAGATTGTCTGATAAATTGTTAAAGAGCAGTGAGTTAGGCGCTTTCGCTTGCTAACTCGAGGTGGCGTATATTACGCTTTCCTCTTTCAGAGTCAACCCTAATTTTCAGGATTTTTTCTCTGCGACCCCCGGATACTCTGTGAAGTTGTTCACATGTTCCGTGTCGATGGAGGCGCATTATAGGGAGTTCCTCGCAGGCCGCAACAGGTATTTTCAGCAAAAACGATCGTTCGCTGCATTCCACAGCAAAACCCCGCCTTATACCCACTTGCACACAGTGTTATCCACAGATGCGATTTGCACGGAAAATTTACGAGCGCCACGCAAACGTTTTCGCTACAATTCCCCGCGACGAAACGATCCCCCTTTTTATGGGGGCGTTACCTGAATATGTGCCTGACCCTCCCTTTATAAGGCAAAAAACCTTCCTTATAGAGAGAACGAGGTGGACATTCACGTAACGCTCTTTAATTGCGACTCAAAGCCAAGGGATAAAACCATGCAACAACCTCGTCCAATCCGCCGGGCCCTGCTCAGCGTGTCTGACAAAGCCGGTATCGTTGAATTCGCCGAAGCGCTTTCCCAGCGCGGCGTTGAACTGCTCTCCACTGGCGGTACCGCCCGCCTGCTGGCAGACGCCGGTCTGCCCGTTACCGAAGTATCCGACTACACCGGCTTCCCGGAAATGATGGACGGACGAGTTAAGACCCTGCACCCGAAAGTTCACGGCGGTATCCTCGGCCGCCGCGGCCAGGACGACGCCGTCATGAATCAGCATGACATCAAGCCTATCGACATGGTGGTCGTCAATCTGTATCCGTTCGCCCAAACCGTGGCGCGCCCAGATTGCTCGCTGGAAGACGCGGTCGAGAATATCGATATCGGCGGCCCGACTATGGTGCGCTCCGCCGCCAAGAACCATAAAGACGTTGCCATCGTGGTGAAGAGCAGCGACTACGCCGCCATCATTACCGAGATGGACAACAACGACGGCTCGCTGCGCTATGCCACCCGCTTCGATCTCGCCATCAAGGCCTTCGAACACACCGCCGCCTACGACAGCATGATCGCCAACTACTTCGGCACGCTGGTGCCGGCATACCACGGCGAGACCGAACAGCCGTCCGGCCGCTTCCCGCGTACCCTGAACCTCAACTACATCAAGAAGCAGGATATGCGCTACGGTGAGAACAGCCACCAGCAGGCCGCCTTCTATATAGAAGAAGAGGTAAAGGAAGCGTCCGTCGCGACCGCCGAGCAGCTGCAGGGCAAGGCGCTGTCTTATAACAACATCGCCGATACCGACGCCGCGCTGGAATGCGTGAAAGAGTTCGCCGAACCGGCCTGCGTGATCGTCAAACACGCCAACCCTTGTGGCGTGGCGATCGGCGACGACATCCTGGCCGCCTACGAGCGCGCTTACCAAACCGACCCGACCTCCGCCTTCGGCGGCATCATTGCCTTTAACCGCGAACTGGATGCCGCCACCGCGCAGGCGATCATCAGCCGCCAATTCGTGGAAGTGATCATCGCGCCAAACGTCACCCAGGAAGCGCGCTCCCTGCTGGCCGCCAAACAGAACGTACGCGTGCTGGCCTGCGGCCAGTGGCAGCAACGCGAAGCGGGACTGGACTTCAAGCGCGTCAACGGCGGCCTGCTGGTGCAGGATCGCGATCTGGGCATGGTGACCGCCGCCGATCTGCGTGTGGTATCCGAGCGCCAGCCGACCGAACAGGAACTGCGCGACGCGCTGTTCTGCTGGAAAGTGGCCAAGTTCGTGAAATCCAACGCCATCGTTTATGCACGTGACAACATGACCATCGTGCTGGCCAGATGAGCCGCGTTTACTCCGCCAAGATCGCCGGCATCAAAGCGGGCGACGAAGGGCTGGAGGTGAAAGGGTCCGCCATGGCCTCCGACGCCTTCTTCCCGTTCCGCGACGGCATCGATGCCGCGGCGGCCGTCGGCATTACCTGCGTGATCCAGCCGGGCGGCTCTATCCGCGACGACGAAGTGATCGCCGCCGCCAACGAACACGGCATCGCCATGATCTTTACCGACATGCGTCACTTCCGCCATTAATTCCTTTTGCCGCGTGCGCTCCGGCGCACGCCATTCGTGGAGCCCCTGATGAACATTTTGATTATCGGCAACGGCGGGCGCGAACACGCGCTGGCCTGGAAAGCCGCCCAGTCTCCGCTGGCGGACAAAGTCTACGTTGCGCCGGGCAATGCCGGCACCGCGCTGGAAGCCAATCTGGAAAACGTGGCGATCGCCGCCACCGACATCCCTGCTCTGGTCGCTTTCGCCCAGAGCCATGACATCGGTCTGACCATCGTCGGGCCGGAAGCGCCGCTGGTGATCGGCGTGGTCGACGCCTTTCAGGCCGCCGGCCTGAAAATCTTCGGCCCGTCGCAGGCCGCCGCGCAGCTCGAAGGCTCCAAAGCCTTCACCAAGGATTTCCTGGCGCGCCACCGCATCCCGACCGCCGAATATGAAAACTTCACCGAGGTGGAGCCGGCACTGGCCTATGTGCGCCGCAAAGGCGCGCCGATCGTCATCAAGGCCGATGGCCTGGCGGCCGGTAAAGGCGTGATCGTCGCGATGACGCTGCAGGAAGCGGAAGAAGCCGTGCGTGACATGCTGGCCGGCAACGCCTTCGGCGACGCCGGTCATCGCATCGTGGTGGAAGAGTTCCTCGACGGCGAAGAAGCCAGCTTCATCGTGATGGTCGACGGCGAGAACGTGGTGCCGATGGCCACCAGCCAGGACCACAAACGCGTCGGCGACGGCGATACCGGCCCGAACACCGGCGGCATGGGGGCCTACTCCCCGGCGCCGGTCGTGACCGACGAAATCCACCGGCGCGCCATGGACCAGGTGATCTGGCCGACGGTGCGCGGCATGGCGGCGGAAGGCAACACCTACGTCGGCTTCCTGTACGCCGGCCTGATGATCGCCGCCGACGGCCAGCCGAAGGTGATCGAATTCAACTGCCGTTTTGGCGATCCCGAAACCCAGCCCATCATGCTGCGCCTGCGTTCCGATCTGGTGGAACTGTGCCTGGCGGGCGCGGAAGGCCGCCTGAACGAGAAAAGCTCCGACTGGGACGAACGCCCTGCGCTCGGCGTGGTGCTGGCGGCCGGCGGTTATCCCGGCGACTATCGCAACGGCGAGGTGATCCAGGGGCTGCCGCAACAGGAAAGCGCCGACGGTAAGGTCTTCCATGCCGGTACACGCCTGCAGGGCAATGACGTCGTCACCAGCGGCGGCCGCGTGCTGTGCGTAACCGCGCTGGGCGACACCGTGGCGCAGGCGCAGCAACGTGCCTACCAGCTGGCCGAAGGCATTGAGTGGCCGGGCAGCTTCTGCCGCAAAGACATCGGTTATCGCGCGATTGCGCGCGGCAAGTGATTTGACCGTATAAGGTCATGACGAGAGGCTCCGCAGCGCGGGGCCTTTTTTATAGCTGGTCTTCTTTCGGTTCCCAGCTGCAGAAGTCGTCGTTCGCCACCAGCAGCAGTTCGCTGCCTTCGGGCGCTTCCAGCCAGGCAACGCTCACCGGCCGGCTGCTGCTGCGGGCACGCTTCTCGATCCAGACGATGGAGGCGGCATCCAGCCCCGGTTTCATGCGTTGGCCGTCGCAGGTTTGCACCTCGCCCTGCATCCAACGCCCCTGCAGCAATTTTACCTTGCCGGCGCGCAGCGCATTGCTCACTTCGAGGATCCGCCGCGCCTGATATTGGTACAGGGCGATTTCATCGCGGGTCAGCGGTTCGCGGCGTGTCGCCAGCTGGCGCTGCATAAAGCTCACCGTGCCGTCGTCGGCAAAGCGCAGTTGAATAGAGTCGCGATCGCCATCGGCGTCGTTACGTTTGATTTGGCGCAGCACGTCGCCCTGATAGGTGTATAGCGTGGTGATGGTACCCGGACCGCGGTATGGGCTGTAGACGCTGACCAACACCTGCGGACGATGTTGCTCATCGTCTTTACGCCACAGGCGTATCACGCCCTGATCGGCCACGAAGCCGCTGGCGGTAAAGCTGGGAATATCGGAATGGGAACTGCAAGCGCTCAGGCCGACGGCGATGCCAACGGCCATGAGCGCCCGACGAGTAAACAAAAGGGGCGCCATCGCCCCTCTGTTTAATCTTTTCACCGAGGCGCGGTCTTATTTAACAGCGTCTTTCAGTGCTTTGCCAGAAACGAACGCAGGCACGTTGGCTGCTGCGATTTTGATTTCTTTGCCAGTCTGCGGGTTGCGGCCAGTGCGCTCGCTACGATGGTTTACTTTGAAAGTACCGAAGCCAACCAATTGTACTGCATCACCTTCTTTCAGAGACTCAGTAATAGCAGCCAGGGTGGATTCCAGAGCCAGTTTAGCTTGTGCTTTGGAAAGGTCAGCCTTGTCCGCGATTACATCAATCAGTTGAGTCTTGTTCATAAGTTATCCTTACAGTGTGTTTATCGTTTGCAAAGCATCGAGTGCGACGGATATGCCGATTGACAGCACTCTCCTGCATACACGCACCGATAGCCACTTTTTTTACGCCCCCCAAATGTAGACCAGACAGGGTGCGGATGTGAAGCCTTAAGGCATGACAAATCAGGCGTTAAATCACGTTTTGTTGCCTTATTGCGCTAAATTTATCCCGATGTTGCTGACACCCGCCTCTCGCAGGTCGGATCGCAGCCCCTTGATCAGGTCTATATCGCGCTCTTCACAGGCGTCCAACAGGCGGAAAATTTCCCATTGAATGTCCCATTCTTCCTCTACCGCAGGCAAACTTTCCAACTCTTCGTCGGTCATTTCCTTACCGGCTTGGGTCATTTCCAACATCGCCACGGTGCGAATCGATGTTTCGCTGATGGCGATGGCGTGCTCCAGCGTCTCCCCGCCGAGCCGCGAATGGATCAGTTCCCCTAATGCGATACAGGCATCAATTGCCGGGTAAACGCCGTAAAGATCGTAATCTTCCGCCGACGGAATCGCCTCTTCCAACTTCTCGAGCTGGCTGTCGAAGTTGACCTTGGCATCCTTCACTACCAGCGTTTCCCACACCAAATCCAGAATGCGGCGATAAACCGCCGGATCGCCGAACTCGGTCTGTTTGCAGAACATCTGGTAATTCGGGTACATACGCTCGCACAAACTGGCCATAAAGGTCAAATGTTGCCAGGCCTCGAGCCGTTCCAGGCGTAAATGAATCGGGTTACGTAGCATGCTTTACTCTCTTACGCGTTATCTGCGGCGCAGTGTACCCGAAATCGCTCATGGCGACACCTCCGGATGCTGCTGCAACCACCGCTGAAACGCCGGACGACGCGATGCGATGGCGTCGGCCCAACGGGTCGGCTCCGGTAAACGGTAGCCCGCCATACAGCGTTGCACCCACGCCAGCGCGCTGTCGGCGCCCACGCGATGCCCGGTAGAGATGAACAGCGGGTTGCAACGCGCCTTGCTGCGCCACACCCAGCCCAGCTGTTCACCCTTATCTTCCAACGGCGCCAGCGCGCCGACGGCGGCGTCCAGCGGCGCAAATTTGCCGCACAGGCGCTTCTTGGCCACGCCGATGGTCGGCACATCGACCAGCAGACCGAAATGGCTGGCGACGCCGAGACGCCGCGGATGCGAAATGCCATGCCCATCGACGAAGATCAGCCCCGGTTTCTGCTGCAGCTGCCCCCAGGCGGCCAACAGCGCCGGATATTCGCGAAACGACAGGAAGCCCGGGATGTAGGGCATGACGGTGGCGATGCGCGCCACCTGATACTCCACCAGCTCCAGCGACGGATAGCGCAGGATGGCGATGGCGGCGCGTGTCACCGCCCCTTCTTGTTCGAAGCCCACGTCGGCGCCGGCGATGAAGGCCGGCGGTTCGGCCGGCAGATCGTCGTAGCGAATGACTTCAGCCGCGCGCCGCAGCTGTTCGGCGCGCAGGGCCGCCATATCGGTCACATCGGATCCTTAACGGTGGTATTTCGCCGAGTGCGCGTGTACCGCCTCGACGAAGGCGCCGGCGTGCTCCGGCGGCACATCCTGATGGATGCCGTGGCCCAGGTTGAACACATGGCCGTTGCCGTGGCCGAAACCGGCCAGAATGGTCTCCACTTCTTCCGCGATGCGCGCCGGGGAGGCATACAGCATCGACGGATCCATATTGCCCTGCAGCGCCACTTTGTCGCCCACGCGCCGACGCGCGTCGGCGATGTCGGTGGTCCAATCCAGCCCCAGCGCATCGCAGCCGGTGGCGGCCATCGCCTCCAGCCACTGCCCGCCGCCTTTGGTGAACAGCGTCACCGGCACGCGGCGACCGTCGTTTTCACGCAGCAGCCCGTCGACGATCTTGTGCATGTAGTGCAAAGAGAACTCGCGATAATCGCGCCCGGTCAGTACGCCGCCCCAGGTGTCGAACACCATCACCGACTGCGCGCCGGCTCTAATCTGGGCATTGAGGTACAGGATCACGCTGTCCGCCAGCTTGTCCAGCAACAGGTGCAGCGTGGCCGGTTCGGCATACATCATCTTCTTCAACTTGGTGAAGGCTTTGCTGCTGCCGCCTTCGACCATATAAGTCGCCAGCGTCCACGGGCTGCCGGAGAAGCCGATCAGCGGCACTTCGCCCTTCAGCTCGCGGCGAATGGTGCGCACCGCGTTCATCACATAGCCCAACTCCACTTCAGGATCGAACACCGGCAGCTTGTCGACGTCGGCGCGGCAGGTCACGGGGGAGCTGAAACGCGGGCCTTCGCCGGCTTCAAAGTACAGGCCGAGCCCCATGGCGTCGGGAATGGTGAGAATGTCGGAGAACAGGATGGCGGCGTCCAGCGCATAGCGGCGCAGCGGCTGCAGCGTGACCTCGCAGGCCAGCTCCGCGTTCTTGCACAGCGACATGAAATCACCGGCCTGGGCGCGGGTCGCCTTGTACTCCGGTAAATAACGACCGGCCTGACGCATCATCCATACGGGGGTCACATCCACCGGCTGGCGCAACAGCGCGCGCAGGTAGCGATCGTTCTTCAACTCAGTCATTTATGGGGCTCCCTTAATAATCTGCCGGCCATTGTACATTATTCTGCCCGGCACAGCGCCACGGTGTCCTCAATCAACCGGCGCGCCACAGTACCGGGTGGCGGCAACAGCGGCAGCTGGTCGTAGCGATACCAGCCGGCGTTGAGCAGCTCCTTGGGATCGTGGCGAATGTCACCCTGATGGTAATCGGCCATAAAGGCCATCATCAGCGAGTGTGGGAACGGCCACGGTTGTGAAGTGACGTAGCGCAGGTTCTTGATTTCAATATTGCTCTCTTCCATCACTTCGCGCGCCACCGCCTGCTCCAGCGTTTCGCCCACTTCGACGAAGCCGGCCAGCACCGTGTGGATACCACCGCGATGACGCACGTGTTGCGCCAGCAGGATCTGATCGTCGCGCCGAATGGCGACGATCACGCAGGGTGCAATCTGCGGGTAGTACCGCTCTTTGCAGTGGCCGCACAGACAGGCGCTTTCGGTGCGGCTGAGGTGCATTTCATGGCCGCAATAGCCGCAGTAGCGATGAGAGCGGTAGAAATCCGCCAGCTGCACGCCGCGCCCGGCAAGCTGGAACAGACCGCGATCCTGATCCAACAGCTGACGCACCGATCCCATCTCCCGCGGCATCGCCTGGCGCACCAGCCAGACCGGCGCGCCCTCCCATTCACCGATGGTGCGCGCCATGTGGCCCCGCAGCCCAAGAGCGGCGGCCGTCCCCGACGGCAATTCACCGTTCGGTAACCAAAGTTTGCTTTCATGGCTGACGATCCACCAGCCGTTTTCATTGCCCGTTAATGCAAGTTCCATATCGTTGTTGCACAACCTCAGCTTCACTGGCACTCTACAAATCGGCTTTGTTACATTTTAATAACTTACCGGTTACTTTTATTACTTACACGGAGTCAAACATGCTCAACCGTTTGGAAAGGCTGACTCAGCGCGTTGGCGGTAGTAATGAATTAGTTGATCAATGGCTTCAGGCCCGCAAACAGTTGCTGGTTGCCTACTGCACGCTGGTAGGCCTCAAACCGAATAAAGAAAAGCATACGCCGCTGAATGAAAAAGCGCTGGAGAACTTTTGCCACAACCTGGTGGATTATCTCTCCGCAGGGCATTTTCATATCTATGACAGAATTATCAAACAAGTGGAAGGCGCAGCCAGTCCGAAAATGTCGCTGGCGGTGAACATCTACCCCAAGCTGTGGGCCAATACCGAACAGATCATGGCGTTCCACGATCGCTATACCGAAGTGGATATCGATCAGGAGGTTTGTCTGGAATTCCACCAGGCCCTGTCGGATATCGGCGAAACGCTGGCGGCGCGCTTTGCGCTGGAAGATAAGCTGATCCAGCTGGAAGCGGAGGCCGCGCAGCAACCGCTGCCGGACCCGACGCTGGATCCCGCGCGTTAAAATTTTATAGTTTTTTTTCTTATCCCTCCTATACTGGGGGGCATCTTGTCGGAGTGCCTAGCGCCTGATTTGTTCATCGAATCAGCCAGGCTGAGACCGTTAATTCGGGATCCGCGGAACCTGATCGGGTTAATACCCGCGAAGGGAACAAGAGTAATCTATCGCCACAGGCACGGCCTTCCCCTTGCGGGCGCCCTGCCTTATCGGCCACCATCATTACTCCCTCCGAGCTCCAGACAAGCAACTTTCCCAACCCAACACACTGGTAGGAACTTGCTATGTCTAACGTTAATCCACCGCGCGCCCGTAAAGCGCAACGCGAAGCCGCCCAGCAGTTTATCGACACCCTGCAAGGCATGGCTTTCCCGAACTCACGCCGCATCTATCTCCAGGGCTCGCGCAGCGATATCCAGGTGCCGATGCGCGAAATTCAGCTCAGCCCGACCCTGCTCGGCGGCAGCAAAGACCACCCACAGTATGAACCCAACGAGGCGATCCCGGTGTATGACACCGCCGGCCCCTACGGCGATCCGCAGGCCGAGCTCGACGTGCACGCTGGCCTGGCCAAGCTGCGCGCCGGCTGGATCGACGCGCGCGGCGATACCGCCACCCCGAGCGGTGCCAGTTCCGGCTTTACCCAACAGCGGCTGGCGGACGAGGGGCTGGATCACCTGCGCTTCGAACATCTGCCGCTGCCGCGCAGGGCGCTGCCGGGCAAGTGCGTGACTCAGCTGCACTATGCCCGCGCCGGTATCGTCACCCCAGAGATGGAGTTCATCGCCATCCGTGAAAACATGGGGCGCGAGCGCATTCGCGGCGAGGTGCTGCGCCACCAGCATCCGGGCCAAAGCTGGGGCGCCAACCTGCCGGACAACATCACGCCGGAGTTCGTGCGTCAGGAAGTGGCCGCCGGCCGCGCCATCATTCCCGCCAACATCAACCATCCGGAGGCGGAGCCGATGATCATCGGCCGCAATTTCCTGGTGAAGGTGAACGCCAATATCGGCAACTCGGCGGTCACGTCGTCGATCGAAGAAGAGGTGGAGAAGCTGGTGTGGTCCACCCGCTGGGGCGCGGACACCGTGATGGATCTCTCTACCGGCCGCTATATTCACGAAACCCGCGAGTGGATCCTGCGCAACAGCCCGGTGCCCATCGGCACCGTGCCGATCTACCAAGCGCTGGAGAAGGTCAACGGCGTGGCGGAAAACCTCACCTGGGCGATGTTCCGCGATACGCTGCTGGAACAGGCGGAGCAAGGGGTCGACTACTTCACCATCCACGCCGGCGTGCTGCTGCGCTACGTGCCGATGACCGCCAAACGCCTGACCGGCATCGTATCGCGCGGTGGCTCAATCATGGCCAAATGGTGTCTATCGCACCATCAGGAAAACTTCCTCTATCAACATTTCCGTGAAATCTGCGAGATCTGCGCCGCCTACGACGTTTCGCTGTCGCTCGGCGACGGCCTGCGCCCCGGCTCGATTCAGGACGCCAACGACGAAGCCCAGTTCGCCGAGCTGCATACTCTGGGCGAGCTGACCAAAATCGCCTGGGAATACGACGTGCAGGTGATGATCGAAGGCCCGGGTCACGTGCCGATGCAGATGATCCGCCGCAACATGACTGAAGAGCTGGAACAC
>OKQK01000401.1_pt1 | contig 10456 bp, 9 predicted proteins | sample 1609911 | NCBI WGS metagenome assembly OKQK01 (sample SAMN04436595, study PRJEB24849) | human gut metagenome | biome: human gut; feature: NICU; material: stool | host: Homo sapiens | place: USA: Saint Louis, MO | collected 2009-11-17 | reverse complement strand
CGTCCTTCAATGGCGCTCACGATCCCGTACGGGCCGCTGAGCAGCTCCCTGCCAGGCTGATGAACGGTATGGTTAGCGTTGTGTGACAAAACAGACTCCCTGATACACATATCTTCTAAATAGCGGCGCTCCCATTTCTGGGCAGGCCATTATTCGCCTTATCAGACGATTCTGATTGCCCGATAAGCCGGGTTTTTTGCAGTTAATTAGCCGCTTTAGCTCTGAAAACGCTGTGCTAGGGTGTGCATCATTGGAGAAGTGCAGGGTGAAACGTCACCCGGCGAGACGATATGATTGAGGATCAGATGGCGATTCAGGGCATTGAAGGGGTACTGCAGCAGATGCAGACCATGGCGGTTCAGGCCGGCAAAATGGGGCAGAATGCGGTGCCACAGGGCGTCAGCTTCGCCAGCGAACTGACCGCGGCGCTCGGCAAGATCAGCGAGACCCAGCAAACGGCGCGCAAGCAGGCGCAGGATTTTGAACTGGGCGTGCCGGGTATCAGCCTGAACGATGTGATGGTCGATCTGCAGAAATCGTCGGTCTCTTTGCAGCTGGGCGTGCAGGTGCGCAACAAGCTGGTGGCGGCCTACCAAGATATTATGAATATGCCGGTGTGATGAAAACTTTATGCATAAGATAAAGTGTTCGACAGCATATCCTATGCATATATTTCACTTTGCTGGTTTTATTTATTATTCACTTGTTTTTAGAACGAAATCCCTATGGCTGGCGTGTAATTCTTCGTGTTTTATGGGGTGAGGGGTAAACATGGCACTCTGACGATTGATGTGGTCTGCGCTTGCATAATTGTAACGGGTATTGTTAATTAGAGGCTATTTTTCCAACATAGGCATTTGTTGCTTTCTTTCTTTTCTAACTGCATTGAAAAATAAACTTAATCACTCAGTAATCAACTGAATAAAGAGTAGGGGATTTTAGTCAATATTACTCACAATTTTTAGCATTAATTCGATAAAAACTCGCCCCGTTTACTCTATTTTAAATAGGAAGATATGCTATTTTGTATCTTAGCGTGTTTAACTTGGAGTAACTCATGGATCGCAGAAGCGTAGTCAAAGGTCTGGTGTCCTTTTTTTTCGGTGGCGCGCTCACCTCGCCGGCTTGGGCAAAAGACAACGGGCCTCTCTTGCCTAACATAGCTTCACTGAGTGCGATCCCTCCTCGATTGCTCACGCTCGTAAGCTCATTCAAAGGCAGTGCGAATGGCCAAATGTATATAGGCAGAGCTGATACCGATCCTCTTGTGTCGGCAAACCAGATTCCTGTGTATCTGGAACGGGAAGATGGCTCCCGTATGCTTGTTTCACAGCCTATATTGCTCGATGAAAGTAGTGCTCCTCGCATTAACAATGAAGGGGGGAGGCTTGTTACGCTGGAAAGCTATGCCTTGGCTGTGCATGATCGTGAGGGGGGGCAGCAGTTTTATATTCCCGATGTTCGTCAATATGAGCCTTATATTGCTAACTTATATATTGACGGGAAGTTGTCAGAGCTATCTTCCTCTACTGGGGCCGATTTTATTGGGTATAAAAATGTCACCGTAGGTGAAGAGTTGGACTCATTAGGCTTTATAAAAAGCACTGCCGATATTTACTATGCTACATTTTTTGAGACAAACACGAATGCGGTTAATTTAGTTACGTCTCACGATGGTCTTAACTGGAGTGACCCCACTCAATTGAGTGATGGTAAAAAATCAATTGCAGGGCGTGATCCATCGATTTGTTTTTTCAAAAATAATTGGTTTATCGCTATAACGGAAAATTCGGTTGAAAACTATGACATGCTCGTATACACCAGTAAAGACTTAATAAATTGGAAGCGTGTCAATGTCAAACTTAATGGAAATGAAGCTATTTGTAGCCGGAAAAAAGCCTGGGACAAAGGAACAAGAGGCGCAGATAAATTATGGGCTCCAGAACTCATTGTTGAGAGTGATGAGCTTTATGTGATTATTAGTATTTACTTAGGCTATGATCAATCGTCTTCGCCAATGGCTAAATCGAATTACTTTGGTACATATATTGCCAAATGCACGGATATAAATGAGATGCGGTTCTCTGAGCCGTCACGCATCGATTATCACGAATCTGATGGAAGCATTAATAAATATAGTCGTATCGATGCCGATATTGTCAAAGATATTGAAAATAAAAAATATTTACTTGCGGCAAAACGAGAAAACTATGGTGTGATTGATGTTTTTCACAGCACATCATTTTTAGGGCCATATAAATATGTCAGCACGGTAAGTATGTCAGCCGGTGGTGCGGAAATCGAATATCTTATGCGCTCTGGCATAGAGGCTCCTTGTTTGTTTCAGCTAAAAACAGGCGAGTGGGCAATGATATTTGATCCGAATGATACTTTCGATGGGATAACTTATATAACGTCGCGGGATGGGTTCTTTTCCTTCAGTAAGCCACAAAAATTGCGTTTGCCAAAATTTAGACATGGCACTATAAAGTCAGGGAGGTATGAAGGCTTGACGGCGAAAGGTGTTCAGGACCTTTATAGATGCAAAACGGCAACTTCAGCGGCAATAAGCTCCCAAGTTATTCCGAACAATTTCATTCGAATTAAAGAAAACTGCTCTATTATCCCTCAGTCAGATACTGTCTACTGGGCTAATGCATCATACAAGGTGACGTTGATTGCACCAAATCGTGGTGATTGCCCACGTAGCTTTTACTTTTGTGTGCGCAGTTCGGACCGTTCTGTGGTGCTAAGCCTCAACGGTGCTATCGTTGGTGGATCGTATGACCTCGGTTGGGGGATCTCAAATGAGCGAATTATTGAGTTTTTTTATGACGCTCTAGATAATAAGTACCGCTGCGAGATGCTCGAGGTTAAGTCTTATAATGGGGTCCATTTATCTGCGTCTGCAGGAGGGAATGCTATTAACGCAAAGAGTACCGGCTGGATTCCCCAACATGGAATGACTTACACTGTTTCTACGTCTGACGGAACATGTGTTATACATGCGTTGCCCAATATGCCGGTAGGAACATATTTTAATGTTGTGATTCAAAGTGCAGAAGATACATTTATAGGTTTGATTATCAAAGCAGGGAATGGGAAAAACAATCTGGGTTTAACAGCTGATTTCGCTTATCGTGGTGGACCTGAGCAATACGATGGTAGAATCATTCGTATAGAAAAAGGCTCTGAGCTTTGGTTTGTTACAAAGTAATAGTTCGTGTCGACTCGTAATGCGTAGTGGTTGTTAATGTCAATTAATATGCATTGCCACATGATGAATATATTAGTCTAAAATTAACTTATCTGTATGTAAGCTGAAGTGTGGAGACAGCGATCTCCGTGAAACCGATCATAATTATGCTAAATTATTAGCCAGTATAGTTAAAAGTACCACACTTACTGGCATATCATTAATCATTAAACCAAAGCGGCAATAATTTGCAAAAGTGAGTGTCAGCTCAGATAGCTGACTGAGGAACAAGACTTTCCTCACTTCATTAATCTGTATACCAATTCCGCAATCCGTTCGTGAGCGTTCGCCAGCCCCTGAGCGAGGCCGTGCGGTTTCATATCCAGCCCTTCCGCATAGATAAATTGCACGTCGCCGATCCCCATCAGCCCCAGCACCGACCGCAGGTAGGGCGTCACGGCGTCGGTCGGCTGGCCGGCGTGTACGCCGCCGCGTGAACTGAATACCAGCGCATTGACGCCCTCGACCAACCCGACCGGGTAGGTGGCGGTATAGTTGAACGTTACCCGGGCGCGGGCCACCAGATCGAACCAGTTTTTCAGCTGGGTCGGTACGTTGAGGTTGTACATTGGCGCTCCGATCAGCAGCAGATCGCTCCCTTTCAGTTCGGCAATCAGCCGATCGGACAGCGCCACCGCCGCTTGCGCGCGTGGACTGGTGTTTTCCGCGCCGCGCAGCGCACTGAACAGCTCGCCGTCCAATACCGGCAGATCCAACGCCGTCAGATCGTGCTCGACGATCTTATCTTCGTGCCCTTTGGCCCGACGTTCCGCCAGATAGCGGTCAATCAGGTTATTGGTCTGCGAGTCGTTTCCCATAATGCTGGATTTGAGCACCAGTATTTTTTTCATGTGGTTGTCCTCTGACGATCATCTGTGGTTTTCACCGGGAATTCCGGAATGACTGCAGGTTATCATTGCTTGATGTTCACCAGTGGTGATAGGTTTTCACTTAATTGATTCCAATTTGGAAACGGTAAAATGAAAAGCGATCTCAGCGCGCTGCCGGCTTTTGTCGCCGTGGCGGAAGGCGGCAGTTTTGCCGCCGCCGCAGAAAAACTGCATCTGACGCGCTCCGCGGTCAGCAAAATCGTGTCGCGGCTGGAGGCGCGGCTCGGCGTGATGTTGTTTATGCGCACTACGCGCAGCCTGAGCCTGACGGATGAAGGGGTGCTTTACTACGAGCACTGCCGGCAGGCGTTGGCGAACATACAGGCGGCGGAAAATCAGCTGGACAGCGGCAAGATGCAGGTCAGCGGCCGGCTTAGGGTCTCGGTGCCGGTGTTGTTCGGCCACCTGTGCATCGCCCCCTTGCTGACGGCGCTGGCGAATGAGCATCCGTTGTTGACGCTGGAAATCTCGTTCAGCGACCGCAGGATCGATCTGGTCGATGAGGGGTTCGATCTGGCGGTACGCATCGGCGAGCTGGCGGACAGCGGCAGTCTGGTTGCCCGGCGCCTGGGGGAACACGGCATGCTCCTGTGCGCTTCGCCCGACTACCTGCGGCGCAGCGGTGAGCCGAGCGCGGTGGACGCGTTAAGCCGACATCAGGCGGTGGGGTATCTGCACGCGGGCGCGGTGTTGCCCTGGCAACTTCGCGGCGAAAACGGCGAGCTGCAGCCGTTCAGGCCACCGGCCAAGATGATGATGGACGATATGCAGGGGATCGTCGATGCCGTTTCCGCCGGTGCCGGTATTGCCTGGCTGCCGGAGTGGCTGGTACGCGATCGGCTGGCGGCGGGGACGTTGGTGGAGATCATGCGCGGTGAGTCCAGCCTCAGTTTTCCGGTGAATGCGGTATGGCCCTATATGCCTTACCAGCCGCTCAAGGTGCGGCTGGCGGTGGACAAACTGGTGGCGGAGCTGCCGGGGAAATTGGCGCTTGTGGCGCCGTCGGTATCACAACGCTAAGGGCCGGAGCCACAACTGACAGGAAACGGACGCTAATGTACCGAATAGAGGGACGAAAACGGCGCTGTCAGGCTTATTGAATGCCCAGGTGACCGTTTATTATGGCCTGATTAGTAGGGTTATTATTCGAGGCAGGTCAATGAGCACGAAAAGTGAATCCAGATGGCGTCTGATCAGTATTTTAATGCTGATGGTACTCGCCGTATTAATTGGCATTCTGGTCAAACTGGACTGAAGTCTGACCAGGCGATAAAAGCCTGGCCATTTTATTGTGCGGCAAGTAAGCGCATCATGTCTTCTTCATACAGCAATGCTAAAAGCCACAGCCCCAACAACATTATTGACAGAGAAAATAATCGCTTTTCATTACGCATCGTTTAATTTGCTCTTCGGCGGTTCGACGTTGCGTAGCCTATCTCATCGTTGTGACAACTGTTAGGAACCTGTGCTAAATAAAGCCATTTTGTTGCGCGTCTATTTATGTTTCTCCAGCGGCTATCGCTTCGGCCCCCAGGGGGCCAGGTTCCATAATCCTTTGGTGGCCGCGAATGGCGGTAGGCGCAAAGCCGAAGCGCTTGCGAAAACGTTCGGCGAAACGCGACGCGCTTTCATAGCCGACATGTTGTGCGATGGCGGATATCGGCCAGTCGGTGGATTGCAGCAGGGCCAGCGCACTGCTCATGCGCACGTCGATCATCAGGTTGCGCAACGCGGTATTTTCCATCGACAGTTTGCGGCGCAGCATCACTTCACTCATCGACAGGCTCTCCGCGACTTTGGCCGCGGTCCAAATGCTGTGCGGATCGGTTGCCAGGCAGCGGCGCACGCGCTGCGTCAGGTCTTTGGCTTCGTTGTGGATGAAGCGAATGCCGAACTGGGCCAGCCACAGCAGAATTTCCAGCATTTTGTGCCGCACGATGATGGTGGGAAAACGCTGCCGGAGCGCCAGCGCCAGGCTGGTGGTCTCAAAGCTGTGCTTCAGGGCGCAGGGCAGATTGCGCAGCGCCAGGACGGCATCGAACGGCATCGGCGCCGGCGTTTCCTCGGCCGGAGGCTGAAGAGTGAGCAGCAGAGGGTCGCAGGTCAACAACTGACAGCTGAACACGCCCTCTTCGGAGGGGCCGTTAATAATATCCACCGTTTGTCCCCCGTCGATAATCAACAGCTCGCCGGGATGAGCCACCACTTCGTGTTGTTGCCAGCGTACGCGCTTATGGCCTTGTTGTATCAGATACAGATGTGGTTGCTCAAAATAGACTGAAGGGAATAATAATTCAGTATGCTGAACGATGTGCGCTGAGGCACCAATTCCTGGACAGAGATTAATTGTACGTTCCATCGATATTCATTTCGCAGCCATTATCTGGGAATATCTTTACGCTTTGATCCGCGTTGGAGCAACATTTTTCCATGGGCTGTGAAACACAGCGGCGTGTTTTATCTATCAAAAATCAATTTCCTGCTGAACAGAAAACGTCCGTGTCGGGATGATGCTTATCCATTAAAGTGAGAGCCAGGCTCGAAGCGCGCATTTTACCAATTACCCATAAACTGAATAATTCAAATGCCATAGATTAATATCCTAACGTAACCCGAGAGTAATAGCGCATGGTGCTATTTAATCCATTTTCGTCAGTATTGTCGATCTTATCGGACCTGTGGTTCCCCCAGCAATAGCGCGCGGTCATGAAACTGGCCGTAGGTATTGTTGACCACGTTCTGGCGCGTGGACTGCTCGATCAGCGTTTTCAGCTCATCCATGCGCTGCTGCAGCAGACGCTTGAGCTCGGTTTCGTTGTCGAGGATCTGTTGCAGCTTATTGCGCAGCATCTCCTGCAGTGCCATAGACGGGCCGGCTTGCCCGGTAAAGGCGGCGGTTTTTTCCACCGCCGTCACGTAGGCGAATTCGAGTTCGACGAGCTCTTCCCAGCGCCCGGTTTGCGCCAGCGCGATCATCTGGCTGCTCAGGCTGTAAATTTGTTGATAAGCGGCTAACAGCTGCTGTTGACGTTCCATTACACGGCGTCCTGCGAAGGTTGGTAGTTAGGGCCGATCTGGCGCCAGGCGTCGGCGATGTTCTCCAGCAGTTTGACCACTTCGGCAATCGCCGCCTCGTCGTTATGCAGGTTGGCCTGCATTAACCGACGCTTCATGTAGTCGTACAATGCCGCCAGGTTTTCGGCGATCTCGCCGCCCTGCTGAGGGTCCAGGCCGCCTTTCAGGCCGTTGTCGATGATGTTGATGGCTTTGGACAGCGCCAGGCCTTTGCCGGCGATATCGCCCTGGTTCATCAGGATGCGTGCGCGAAGCAGGGCGCTGAGCGCCCCGTCGAACAACATCACGATTAACTGGTGCGGGCTGGCGCTCATGGCGCCGCTTTCCAGACTGACCTGTGCATAGGCCTGAGTGCCGCTTCTGTTATACATGTTGTTTCTTTACCTGTTACTTGGTTAAGGGATCACTTTGCCGAGAATTGCTGTTTTAAATAGTCACCCGTGCCGCTCAATTTAGACATCATGGTATCTAACTGAACGAACTGCTGCTTATAGCGGTCGATGGTGTTCTGAATGCTGGCCGTGACCGTGGTGATCTGGATGTTCAGGCGATCGAGGTTGGTGTTGATACTCTTGGTCGAGTTCTCGATGATGCCGCCGGATTTGATGTAGCTCTGGATCTCGTTGTGGATCTCGGTGGCCATACCGGTGTCTTTGCCGTTACCGGCGAAGAAGTTGGCGACCTGGTCTGGTTTTTCGTCGATGGCTTTGTTCAGCTTGGTGCTGTCGATTTCCAGCTTGCCGGTTTTGACGTTGGTGGTGATGCCGAGGTTGCCCAGGCCTTTCAACTCCGGGTTGTCCTGCGCCGAGCTGAGGGCGCTTTTGATCGAGGACTGGATACCGCGCAGGGTATTGTCGCCCAGCAGCGCACCGTTCTTGGCATTCTGCGCTTCACCGCTTTTGACCGGCGTGTATTTGGTCAGCGAATTAAAGGTGTCCAGCAGCGAGTTGTAGTTATCCACCCACTCTTTAATCTTGTCGGCGCTGCCGCTCTTGTCGATGCCGATCACCAGGTTTTGCGGTTCGCCGGACTTGGTGGTGCTCTTCAGATCGAGCGTGACACCCTGTAAGGCATCGGCGATCGAGTTGGTGCTGCGCTTGATTTTCGTGCCGTTGACGACGATTTCCGCATCCTGCCCGGGCACGGTTTGTTTCATCGCGGTGCTGCCATCTTTCGGCGGATTTTTAGGATCGTAGTTGAGGATGGCGCCGAGCTTGTCGTCGTTATTGACCTGTACCGCAATGGTGTTTTTTTCGCCTGGCGTGGTGGAGCTCAATGCCAGTTGATAGTCATTGTCGCCGACGCGCATGATGCTAGCGGTAACGCCGGATTTCGATTTGTTGATGGCGTCGCGCATCTCGACCAGCGAGGTCTGATCGTCACCGAGCGGGATCTTGGTCTCTTTCGGCGGGTTGCCTGCCGTAATAGATATGGAACGATCGCTGCTGCCCGGCGTGCCCAGCTTGGCCTGCTGGTCGGCGATCGGCGTTTGAGTGGTCAGTGTTTGCGGCTGTGCCAGTTTCAGCACCTCGATCGAGTAGTTGCCCGGTACCGACTTGTCGGTGGTGGTCACGGTAAACTGATCGTGCTTGGTGGCGGTGGTGTTGTTGAAGAACTCTGGCTTGGCCAGGTCTTTACTCAGATTGTCAAACTTCTCCAGCGAGCTTTTCAGCGTGCCGTAAGCGGTTAGCTGGGCGTTGTAGCTGGTCTGCTGGGTGGTGTACGGCGTCAGACGCTGCTGTTCCGCTTTGGTCAGCTTGTCGAGCAAACCGTTAAGGTCGATTCCTGAGCCGATGCCTAATGAACTGATCGATGCCATTCGTGCTTCTCCTTGATAATGACTTTATTCGCTTTACGCGTTATCGGCCCAGTGATGAAAAAGTTTACCGAAAAAAACAAAAAAACGATGGCGTAATAGAGGAGGGAAAAACCGCGTTATTTCCGCCATTGCCCCTGGCGCAAAAAATTTTAAAAAATTGCTAAAGGTTGTTAGGGGAGGGCCGATACCTGAGGGGACGGTGGTTGACGCCGTGGGCAAACAAGCCCGAACCTTTTAACTGTGTTGCGAAGAACGCAACTGACTCGTAAGGAAAGCAAACAATGGCACAAGTAATCAACACTAACAGCCTGTCGCTGATGGCGCAGAACAACCTGAACAAATCTCAGTCTTCTCTGGGTACTGCGATTGAGCGTCTGTCTTCCGGTCTGCGTATCAACAGCGCGAAAGACGATGCTGCGGGTCAGGCTATCTCCAACCGTTTCACCGCGAACATCAAGGGCCTGACTCAGGCTTCTCGCAACGCCAACGACGGTATCTCTCTGGCGCAGACCACTGAAGGCGCTCTGAACGAAGTTAACGACAACCTGCAGAACATCCGTCGTCTGACCGTACAGTCTCAGAACGGTTCCAACTCTTCCAGCGACCTGCAGTCCATCCAGGACGAGATCTCTCAGCGTCTGTCTGAAATCAACCGCATCTCCGAGCAGACTGATTTCAACGGCGTGAAAGTACTGAGCGCAGATCAGAAACTGACCATCCAGGTTGGCGCGAACGACGGCGAAACCATCGATATCGAACTGAAAGACATCAACGCTAAAACTCTGGGTCTGGATAAGTTCAGCGTGGCAGACCCAATGGACCCTGCAAAACAAGTAGGTACAGCTTCAGTAACGAAAGTTGGCGGAACTACAACAACAACTGATACCGCAGTGTCAACGACTAGCACTGGTGCAGACGCTGGTGGTTTGTTTAAAGATGCCGGTGGCACTGGTGATTTTTATGTCAAAAAGGGTGGTGATGCATTCAAAGCGACTGTAGATGCAGCTACCGGTAAATATACTTACGATGTTAGTGACGCAACATCCAAAATCACTTTGTCAGGCACCGAAACTTCTGTACCAACTGTTCCAGTGACAACTACTACTGGCGGGCAGACAGTTACTGGTCTGGATACTGCAGCGGGTGAAGAACTGCGTACTCTGACTGACGCTAAAGGCAATGCAAATGGTTATGCCATCAAAGGTAAGGATGCAGATGGCAAAGAGGCCTATTTCAAAGCTAATGTTGATGAGAAAACAGGTAAAGTAAGTAAAGGTGAACAAATCCAGACCGGTCCTAAAACTGCCGATCCGCTGGCAACCCTGGACAAAGCGCTGTCTCAGGTTGACTCCCTGCGTTCTTCCCTGGGTGCGGTACAGAACCGTTTCGATTCCGTTATCAACAACCTGAACAGCA
>OKQK01000398.1_pt1 | contig 10529 bp, 8 predicted proteins | sample 1609911 | NCBI WGS metagenome assembly OKQK01 (sample SAMN04436595, study PRJEB24849) | human gut metagenome | biome: human gut; feature: NICU; material: stool | host: Homo sapiens | place: USA: Saint Louis, MO | collected 2009-11-17 | reverse complement strand
CCATGAAAGACTCGTCGCTTTCGTCGAACTGGCGCAGTTCGCGCTGCTGCACCACCAGCACGCCCAGCAGCTGGCGCCGATGAATGATCGGCACCCCGAGGAAGGATCGGAAACGATCCTCTTTCACCTGCGGAACGTATTTGAAACTGGGGTGGCTTTGGGCATCGGCCAGGTTGATAGGCTCGGCCCGGCGGCCGACCAACCCGACGACGCCCTCGTCAAACGCCAATGCGATAGTGCGCCCGCGCGGCTTTTTCAGCCCGCGCGTGGCCATCAGGTAGTAACAGCGGCGATCGTTGTCCGCCAGGTAGATGGAACACACTTCGGTGTCCATCGCCAGACAGGTTTCATTGACCAGCAGATCCAGCGCATCCGTCAGACTGGCCGCCGCGGCCACCTTCTCTACAATTTCTCGCAAGCGCGTGAGCATAGTCGGCTTAACTTAACCTCTCTTTCGGCGATAAGCGGGGGCCTGCCGCGGCGCCGCCTGCTCTTGCATCGGCATCACGGTCACGGCGAATTCTTTCATCACCCGGCGGTAGACGTCGCGTTTGAACGACACCACCTGGCGCACCGGATACCAGAAGCTCACCCAGCGCCAACCGTCGAACTCCGGCGTGCTGCTGCGCTGCATATTGATATCAGCGTCATTGCACAGTAGCTGCAACAAAAACCATTTTTGCTTTTGGCCGATACAAACCGGCTTTGTGTCCCAACGCACCAAACGTTTCGGCAATTTATAGCGCAACCAGTTGCGGGTCGAAGCCAGGATGCGCACATCCTTTTTACTCAGCCCCACTTCTTCGAACAGCTCACGGTACATCGCCTGCTCCGCAGTTTCGCCAGGGTTAATCCCACCTTGGGGAAACTGCCAGGAGTGCTGACCGTAACGGCGGGCCCATAAGACCTGCCCCTGACGATTACAGATTACGATACCAACATTCGGGCGGTAGCCATCATCATCGATCACCGGACTACCTCGATAAGCTTAAATTCGCATAGATGTCCTGATTGTTTCACACAAGCTACAGGCGGTAAACCACTGCTTTACGGCGCTGCGGACCGGATAACATTGGGATAACTCACAGATATAGGCAAAGTTATAAACATACCCCAGCCTTTCGGGCCGGTTTTATTCACTTTTTCTGTGGATAGGTGTGTGCAGAACTCGAGGGATAAGCCGGTACAACTCTTAAACCCCAAAATCCCCCACCGCCCCCCAAAACACACATTTACTTTAAAAACAAATAATTAATTAACACCCCATCATTATGTACAGGGTAAAAATGTGATCTATGCACGGTAAGGATCTTACCCTGGCGAAAGATCCACCAACGCCGTTTTTATCCACAGATTATCCGAGCAAGTTACGCACAAAACGGACAAATTCGTAAAAAACCGCCCGAGTCAAGGCTGTAAATTGAACCAGTGATCGGTAAAAATTTGGGTTATCCCATAAATCTGTGGATAAATAGGTGTAAGATCCTGTTTATTGTCGGTGGCTTCAGGTGAACAAGCCCCGCCAGTGCATTGCCTCCCCCGCAAGGAAATGAAAAAAGTCATGTAAAATCATGCTACTATTATTCTTTTCCCCAGGCGATGACGGTTATCGTTCGTCGTGCATAATTGCAGTACGTTTTTCAACCAAATTCGACAGGCTTGATTTATGGCGTTTTTATCCCCTTTGCCGCCCCCGCCGGAAAATGAACGGCAGCTGTTCGAGCGTGCTCAGGCGCTGGCCGGCGCCAGCTTTGGCGAGCTGGCCGCCCGCGCGCAGCTGCCGATCCCCAAGGATCTGAAGCGCGATAAGGGCTGGGTGGGCATGCTGCTGGAGCTGTACCTCGGCGCCATGGCCGGCAGCAAACCGGAGCAGGACTTTCCCGAACTGGGCATCGAGCTGAAAACCATTCCTGTCGACGCCGCCGGCAAACCGCTGGAAACCACTTTTGTCTGCGTCGCCCCGCTTACCGGCAACAGCGGCGTCACCTGGGCCAGCAGCCACGTTCGCCACAAGTTGGCGCGCGTCTTGTGGATACCGGTAGAAGGCGAACGGCAGATCCCGCTGGCCGAACGCCGCGTCGGCTCGCCGCTGCTGTGGAGCCCGAGCGCCGCAGAAGAAGAGAGTCTGCGCCGCGATTGGGAAGAGTTGATGGATCTGATCGTACTCGGCCACGTAGAGCGCATCACCGCGCGCCACGGCGAAGTGCTGCAGCTGCGCCCCAAAGCCGCCAACAGCAAGGCGCTCACCGAAGCCATCGGCGAACAGGGGCAACCTATCATGACGCTGCCGCGCGGTTTCTATCTGAAAAAGAGTTTTACCGGCGCGCTGCTGGCAAGACATTTCTCAATCTAAGCGATTTCGTTTAACTCTGGTTTAGCTAACCCTGTCAGCGCCACGATAAACGCGTATAATTCACGCTTTGCATTTATTAAGTATTAAGGTGTGCCGGGCAATGTTCGAATGGATTATGGATCCCAATGCCTGGTTAGCGTTAGGTACGCTAACCATTCTTGAGATCGTACTGGGTATTGATAACATCATTTTTCTGTCGCTGGTGGTGGCCAAGCTGCCCAAAGCGCAACAGAACAAAGCTCGCCGGCTCGGTCTGGCCGCCGCCATGATTATGCGCCTGGCGCTGTTGGCCTCCATCGCCTGGGTGATCCGCTTGACGCACCCGCTGTTTACCGTGTGGGATCACGCCATTTCCGCCCGCGATCTGATCCTGCTGTTGGGGGGGCTGTTCCTGATCTGGAAAGCCAGCAAAGAGATCCACGAAACCATCGAAGGCACGGAAGAAGAGCACCACACCAAGGTGCACAGCTTCTTCGGCGCGATCGTGCAGATCATGCTGCTCGATATTATCTTCAGTCTGGACTCGGTGATTACCGCCGTGGGCCTTTCCGACCATCTGTTCATCATGATGGCAGCAGTAGTGATCGCCGTCGGTGTGATGATGTTCGCCGCCCGGCCGATCGGTGAGTTCGTCAATCGCCATCCGTCGGTGAAAATGCTGGCGCTGGCGTTCCTGATCCTGGTGGGCTTCACGCTGATGCTGGAAAGTTTCCAGGTGCACGTGCCGAAAGGCTACATCTACTTCGCCATGTTCTTCTCGATGTCGGTAGAAGCGCTCAATCTGATGCGCAGCAAGAAAAACCGCTCGCCGGAATAACCCTACCCGGAAGCCGCCATCGGCGGCTTCCATCGCTTCGTTGACCTCTCATTTCACTTTTTCTTATCAGATAAAGACTTATCTGAGACGCCCTTCGCCGAGAGTTTGCTAATCTTGAAATAACAACCTTTTCTGGATAATCGAGGATCCGCAGGATGAAAAAGTGGGTAATGGCAGTGTCTGCGCTGGTGATGGTGGCCGGCCTGGCGGGATGTTCCAGCGACTACGTGATGGCGACCAAAGATGGCAACATGATCCTGACGCAAGGCAAGCCAGAGATCGACAAAGATACTGGCCTCATCAGCTATAAAGACGAGAAAGGCAACCACCGCCAGATTAACGGCGATCAGGTTTCCCAGGTTATCGAACGCTAATCACCGCCCGCCGGCTATCGCCCGCGCGAGCGCGGTAGCCCTCATTCGTGTCCGCACGGAATCCGCTTCCCCCATCTTCACCGCTTGGTTATAGTCAGGAAAGGCGACATCGCCGCCCGACGGACTTTGCGCCGTCTTCTGACATTGGGCTCCTGTTTCACCGGGCCGCGCGGCCCGTCAGCGCTAACAAGAAAGGAAGGCCGTTAATGCAATACCACCGTATTCCCCACAGTTCTTTAGAAGTGAGCGTGCTGGGACTGGGCACCATGACCTTTGGCGAACAGAACACCGAAGCCGACGCCCATGCGCAACTGGACTATGCATTGGCCGCAGGCGTGAACCTGATAGATACCGCCGAACTGTATCCGGTGCCGCCCCGCCCGGAAACCCAGGGCCTGACCGAGAGCTATATCGGCAGCTGGATCAAGGCACGCGGCAATCGCGAAAAAATCGTCCTGGCCAGCAAAGTCTCGGGCCCGGTGCGCGGCACCGACAGCAGCATCCGCCCGCAGCAGGCGCTCGATCGCAAAAACATCCGCGCCGCTCTGGACGCCAGCCTCAAGCGGCTGAACACCGATTATCTCGATCTTTACCAATTGCACTGGCCGCAGCGCGCCACCAACTGCTTTGGCAAACTCAACTATCAATACACCGATGACAAAGCTACGGTTACGCTGCTGGAAACGCTGGAGGCGCTGACCGAGCAGGTGCGCGCCGGCAAGATTCGCTATATCGGGGTTTCCAATGAAACGCCCTGGGGCGTGATGCGCTACCTACAGCTGGCGGAGAAACACGAGCTGCCGCGCATCGTGTCGATTCAAAACCCGTACAGCCTGCTGAACCGCAGCTTTGAGATTGGCCTGGCCGAGATCAGCCAGCACGAAGGGGTGGAACTACTGGCCTATTCCAGCCTGGCGTTCGGCACCCTGAGCGGCAAATACCTCAACGGCGCTAAACCGGCCGGTGCGCGCAATACGCTGTTCACCCGCTTCAACCGTTATTCAGGACAGCAAACCCAGCTGGCGATCGCCGAGTACGTGGCGCTGGCCAAAAAACACGGGCTGGATCCTTCGCAGATGGCCTTGGCCTTCGTGCGTCAGCAGCCGTTCGTCGCCAGCACCCTGCTGGGCGCCACCACGGTGGAGCAGTTGAAAATCAACATCGACAGCCTCGATGTGGTATTGGATGAGGACGTGCTGCAGGCGCTGGAAGAAATCCATACCCGGTTTACCATTCCGGCACCTTAATACAGCCGGGGCGCAGCCAGGCTGCGCCCCGTTTTTTACCGCCGCTGCGACCACCACAGCACGCTAATCGCCAACGCAAACACCACGCCAAACCCTACGCCGACGCCCACCACCGGCACGCCCAGCTTCACCACCAGCGAATACAGCGCCAGCATCAGCAACATGGCGGCGTTTTCACCCAGGTTTTGCACCGCGATCGCATTGCCGGCGCCGACCGAATGCTTGCCCCGCTCCTGCAGCAACGCATTGAGCGGCACCACGAAGAAGCCCCCCAGCATGCCGATGATCGCCAGCAAGACATAGGCATTGAGCATGGTGGTTTGCAGCGCGAACACCGCGACCGCAACGCCTATCAGGATCCCGGCCGGCATGCAGCGTTTTACCGTCTTCAGCGTGACGAAGCGCGCGGCAGCGCCGGCCCCCACCACGATACCGACGGCCACCATGGCGTTCAGCAGCGTCGGCGTGGCGTTATCGGCGATGCCGAGCGCCACCGGCACCCACAGCACCAGCAGAAAACGCAGCGTCACGCCGGCCCCCCAGAACAGGCTGGTGCCGATCAAGGAGAAACGCGTCTGCCCATCGCGCCATAACGTGACGCAGGCGGTAAAGAAGCTGTTCGTCATGGCCCGCGGGCGCCAGGAAGCCCCCGGGCGCGCCGCCGCCAGACGCGGAATATACAGGTTGGCGACCACCGCTCCGGCGTAAACCAAGGCGCAGGCCGCCAGCGCCGCGACCACATGCCAGTCCGCCAGAATACCGCCGGCCACCGACCCGGTCAGAATGGCGGCGATGGTCGAGGCCTCCATCAGGCCGTTAGCCTTGACCAGCTTCTCGCCGCTGGTGATCTCGCCCAGAATGCCGTATTTGGCCGGCGAATACGCGGCGGCCCCCACGCCGACCAGGCTGTAACCGAGAAACGGGTTGAACCCAAAGCAGATCACCAACGCCCCTGCCAGCTTCAGGGCGTTGGCGAACATCATCACCCGTCCTTTGGCGAAGCTGTCGGCCACCTGGCCGACAAACGGTGCCAGGATGATGTAGGTGGCAACAAAGGCCATCTGCAGGATCGGCTGGCTCCAGTCCGGATACAGCTGCTGCTTGATCAACGCCAGCGTGGCGAACAGCAGCGCATTGTCGCCGAACGCCGAGAGGAACTGCGCGCTGATGACGGCGATCATGCCGCGTGACAACAAAGGGGATTCGGTCGAAGGATTCATCAGGCACTCTCCGGCTGTTCGGCCATATGACGCAGGGTGACAAAATCGGGTTTGCCGCTGCCGAGCACCGGCAGCGTTTTCAACAGGCGAATATCGCGCGGCACCGCCAGCTCCGGGCTGCCCAGCTCGCGCGCCACCCGCAGCAATGCCTCGCGGGTGATGGCGGGATCGGTGGTGAACAGCACCAGCGCCTCGCCTTTACTGCTGTCGCTTTTGGCGGTGGCGGCATGCAGTTTTTCCGGCGACAGCCGCTGCGCCAGCAATTCGACGCTCTCGAGCGACACCATCTCCCCCGCCAGCTTGGCGAAGCGCTTCACGCGGCCGCGAATGGTGCAGTAACCCTGCTCATCCAGGCTGACGATATCGCCGGTGTCGTACCAGCCCGGCTGCAGCACGCCGTTCTCATCTTCCGCCGCCGGCGGCTCCAGCTCGCCGGGGCGCTCAACCCGCAGATAGCCTTTCATGATATTCGGCCCCTTCAGCTGCAGGCGGCCGCCGTTATCGATGCCCGGCACCGCGATCAGGCGCGCCTCCATCTGCGGCATGATGCGGCCAACGGTGCCCACTTTCGTCGCCAGCGGCACGTTAATGGAGACCACCGGCGCGCACTCGGTCACGCCATAGCCTTCCAGAATGCGAATGCCGTATTTGTCCTGGTAGATCTGTTTGGTGCTGTCCGCCAGTTTCTCCGCGCCGGCCACCACGTAGCGCAGGCGGGCGAAATCATACGGATGCGCGAAGCGCGCATAGTTGTTGAGGAAGGTCGCCGTGCCGAACAGCACCGTGCAATTACGGTCATACACCAGCTCCGGCACCACGCGATAGTGCAGCGGGCTGGGGTAGAGGAAAATGCGGCTGCCGGTGATCAGCGGCGTGAGCAGCCCCACCGTCAGGCCGAACGAGTGGAACAGCGGCAGCGACGACATGAAGCGGTCGCGCGGCGTGAAATCGGCGATGGTGCGAATTTGTTCTACGTTGGCCAGCAGGCTGGCGTGCGAATGCACCACGCCCTTGGGGTGGCCTTCGGAACCGGAAGTGAACAGGATCAGCGCCGCGTCTTCCGGGCGTTGCGGCAACGCCGCGCGCTGCGGCTGCAGCAAATGCCGCAAAATCCACAGCTTGTCCGCCAGCGTGACCGTATCTTTCAAATCTTCCAGATACACCCAGTTGGCCTGCGGCACCTGTTCCGGCAGGTGAGTCAGCTTGCCCTTTTCCAGAAACTGGCGCGAGGTGACGATGGTCTTGATGTCGGCGGCAGTCATCGCGCTGTTCAGACCGTTGGCGCCGGCGGTGTAGTTGAGCATCGCCGGGATGCGGTTGCGCAGCGAAGCGCCGAAGATCGCCGCCGCGGTGATGGTGGCGTTCGGCAACAGCAGGCCGACGTGTTCCCCTTCGGCGGTAAAGCGCTGCAGAATACGGCTGACGCCCAGCGATTTCTTGATCAACGTCTGGTAACTGTCTTCTTTGAAAGCGATGTCTTCGATACAGGGCTTGCGGCGCCCGTAGCGGTGCTGCGCCGCCAGCAAGGCATGGAACAGCGTCTGCGGTTCACGCGTATCCATCCGCGCCCGCATCATGATCTGCATCAGCCGATCGCCCGCCAGCGCCCGGCGTTCACGCGCGCGCGGCGCTTCCGGCATCGGCAGCGTGGTCGGCGGCAAGATGCGGATGCTGATTCGCGGGAACCAGCGGATCTTGAATACCCCGGCCATGCGGCCGAACGGGCTGAATTCGGGGCCGTCGATCCGCACCGGCACCACGGTGGCGCCCGATTTGGCGGCGATAAACGCCGCGCCATCGTAGATTTTCATCAGCGCACCGGTCACGGTGATGCGCCCTTCAGGGAACACCACGATCGGCCGCCCCTGCTCGACCATCCGCACCAGCTGTTTGATGGCCATCGGCTTGGTGGGATCGAGCGAGACGAAATCGATGTAGGGCCGCAGCCAGCGCATAAACCAGCTCTCGCCGATGCTGGCGTAAACCGCAAACACCGGTTTAATCGGCAGGAACAGCGCCAGCAGTACGCCGTCGAGGAAAGAGACGTGGTTCGGCGTAATCAGCAGTTTTTGCCGATCGAAGTGCTGGACGTCCCCTTCGACCCGAACCCGAAACAGCAGGCGAAACAGCGCGCGCAGCAGTGAAAAGATCATGCCCTTCTCCCTTGGCCATGGAGGCGTAAATCGTTGTAGGGAAAAGAATACTATATGGCAGGCAAAAAAAAACCTACGCATCCGCGTAGGTTGGTGCAATTGAAAATGGCTTCAACATACAGAGTATGCTGATTTCTCACCAATCAATACCTCTGGGATCACCTACTCTAGAGAGATGGCGTGCAGGAAACTACCGGCGAATCGCAAGAGTTCTGCTCCAAATGCAACCAGCTGTAAATTTCCCACGATCTGCTGTAATAACTCAATGAAACTTAAACCTTCCCGCAGCGGCGAAAAAATAAATATAACAACGACGGCGAGCCGGTTATCCCGACGCGAAATCGTCATTCATCGCGCGCTAACCTCGACCAGGCAACTCATGGCGTTCGGCCCCTGTGTCAACGATGAGGTGCCGATATCCAGCGTCAGCACGTTCGGGTTGCCCGCCTGTTCGACCGGCCGGCGCTGCGCGTCGTAACCCGGCTCGAACCAGGCGCCGGTCGCCATCAGCACCACGCCGCGCGTCACGCCGTCAGTGAGGGACGCCCCCGCCAGGCAGCTGCCGCGCTCATTGCTGACCAGCACTTCGCTACCCTCTGCCACGCCGCGCTGCGCCGCGTCTTCCGGATGCATATACAGGGTTTCACGCCCGGCGGTCTTATTGCCCTGCGCCAGCGGCGCCGGATCCATCTGGCTGTGCAGACGATCGCTCGGCTGGATGGAGATCAAATGCAGCGGCCAGGTTTTGGCCTGCGGCGCGCCCAGCCACTCCACCGGCGGCCGCCACTGCGGATGCGGCGCGAAATCCTCGTAGCGGTAACCGGCGATCCGCTCGCTGAACAGTTCGATCTTGCCGCTGGGCGTCTGCAGCGGACTCGCCTGCGGATCGGCGCGGAACGCGTCAAAAAAAACGAATTCCTTGGCCGGCGCGGGCAGTTCGACATAGCCCCGGCGCCAAAAATCCTCAAACTCGGGCCAGGCGACGCCGGCACGCCGCTGCGCCACGCCGCATTGCCGATAGATCTCTTCGATCCAGGCCCGCTCGTCGCGGTTTTCGGTAAAGCGTTCGCGATAACCCAGGCGCTCCGCCAGATCGGCGAAGATATCAAAATCGTTGCGCGCCTGATGCTGCGGCGCAATCGCCTGATGCATCGCCAGCACGTAGCGATCGCGCGAGGAGCCGCCGATGTCGTTGCGCTCCAGCGAGCTGGTGACCGGCAACACGATATCCGCCATTTTGGCCGCCGCCGTCCACCAGATATCTTGTACGATCACCGTATCCGGCTTCTGCCAGCCTTCCACCAGCCGGTTCAGCTGCTGATGATGATGGAACGGGTTGCCGCCGGCCCAGTGCACCAGGTGGATATCCGGGTACTGGCGCGTCTCGCCGCAAAATTGATAGGCTTCGCCGGGGTGCAGCAGCATGTCGCAGATGCGCGCCACCGGGATCGCCAGCCCGGCCGGGTTATCCCCTACCGGCATGGTCGGCGCGGGGGTGTCCACGCGCGGGTTGCCGACGCCGTTCATCGAGCCATGGCCGAAGGAAAAGCCGCCGCCCGGCAGCCCCACCTGGCCCAGCATCGCCGACAGCGCGATCATCATCCAATACGGTTGCTCGCCGCGGTGCGCGCTGCACGGAGTAGGAACAGGTGATAAAACTGCGCACGCCGCTCAGCTGCCGCGCCAGCCGCGCGATGCGCGCCGCCGGAATGCCGGTAATGGCGCTGGCCCAGGCCGGCGTTTTTACCACGCCGTCGCTCACGCCGTTCAGGTAATCCGCCAGCTGTTGATAGCCTACGCAGTGGCTGTGCAGGAAGGCTTCGTCGTGCGCACCCAGCTGCTGGATTTCGTAAGCCAGCGCCAGCATCAGCGCCACGTCGGTATTCGGCCGGATCGGGATCCACTCCGCGTTGACGAACCCGGGGCAGTCGTCGCGCATCGGGCTGATGTTGACAACCGGCGTGCCCTTCTGCGCCAGCTTTTGCAGCCAGGGCTTGAGCGCATGCTCCGCCGCGCCGCCGGAAGAGACCTGGGCGTTTTTCAGCGCCAGCCCGCCAAACGCCACAAACAGCTCGCAATGCTCCACCACGCTCGGCCAGCTGGTGACGCGCCCGGTCAACGGCGAGAAAGTGCCGATCACATACGGCAGGAAAAACTGCGCCGCGCCCCAGCTGTAGTTGCCCTGCTGATCGACCCCGCCGCCGCCGCTGAAATAGAACCGCCGTACCAGCGAACGCGCATGATGCAAACGCCCGGCCGACGACCAGCCATAAGAGCCGGTAAACAGCCCGGAGGCACCGTAGCGATCGCGCACCCGGCGGTTCTCCTGCGCCACCAAATCGAGCGCCAGCTCCCAGTCCACCTC
>OKQK01000395.1_pt1 | contig 10634 bp, 8 predicted proteins | sample 1609911 | NCBI WGS metagenome assembly OKQK01 (sample SAMN04436595, study PRJEB24849) | human gut metagenome | biome: human gut; feature: NICU; material: stool | host: Homo sapiens | place: USA: Saint Louis, MO | collected 2009-11-17 | reverse complement strand
GTTCAGCGCGCTCAGCTCAGCGCGAAGGCCGGTAATGTCCGTCATCAGCGCGGTGGCGCGCGTCAGCAGCAGCTCGCCGGCGTCGGTTAGCAGCAGGCCACGGGTGGAGCGCACGAACAGCGCGGCGCCGAGCGCGCTTTCCAGGGCATCGATGTGGCGCACCAGCGAGGAGGGCACCATGCCCAGCCGGCGCGCGGCGGCGGAAAAGCTGCCCAGGCGGGCCACGTCGAGAAAAATTGGCAGATGTTCTACATAGCGGGCGTCATTCATTTTTGCATTATATGCAAAAGCGTTTCTTATGAATACCCGCTTCTCTGCCGACGGCGCGGCGGCTACTCTGGCTGCGGGTTGACGACGGGCTTCAAGGCCGTCCCATCCCGGCCGTATAGAGAGAAAACGTATAAACCTCGCGGCGCTTAGCACTAAATAGCAGATGTTTTTCCCAGGCTGCGCGAGCCGCCTGCGGAGTTGATTGTCGCTCCAACACCAGATTAACCGTTCAATTTGATAACCGGTTCAGTCGCAATGATTAGTAAGCCTTTACTTTATCTCATTCTGATCTGATACCTGGTTATCGGCCGGCCAGCCGTGCCGGTTTTTTTGTCGCCTTAGGCTGAATCGTTCCAACTGATGAACGCGCCTTGGGGGACATCTTGGCTCACCGTCGGTGGGTCTTTTGAACGCGCGGAACCGCGATCCCGCGCTGGTGGAGGAGTCAGTCATGAACGAAAAACACGGGTGTTCCTGTGCGCGCCATTTGGCGCAGGGTTTTGCCAGGCAGTCGATCAACGCCGGGGAGGGCGAAATCTATCAAATCTCGCTGATGAGCGCGCTCATCGACGGGGTTTACGAGGGGGAGACCACCATTGCCGAGCTGCTCAAGCACGGCGATTTCGGCCTTGGCACCTTCAATCACCTGGACGGCGAACTGATCGCCTTCGATCAGGAAATACACCAGCTGCGCGCCGACGGCAGCGCCCGGCCGGCCGGCCTGCAGCAGAAAACCCCCTTCGCCGTCGTCACCTTTTTCCAGCCCAGCGTCAGCCAGCAATTCGACCGGCCAATCACCAAGGCGCAGCTGCACCAGTGCATCGACGAGCAGGTCGCCTCACCGAACCTGTTTTGCGCGGTGCGGGTCGACGGCGAGTTCAGCCACGTGGAAACCCGTACCGTGCCGCGCCAGGAGCGGCCCTACCGCCCGATGCTGGAGGCGATAGAAGAGCAGCCGACCTTCTCGTTCCATCAGCGGCGCGGCACGCTGGTCGGTTTCCGCTCGCCGGATTACATGCAGGGCATCGGCGTGGCCGGCTATCACGAACACTTCGTTACCGACGACCGCAGCGGCGGCGGCCACGTGCTGGACTACCAGCTCGATCATGGCCGTCTGCAGTTCGGCGTCATCACGCGTCTCAATCTTCAGTTACCGCATGATGCGGATTTCTTGCACGCCAACCTCTGCCCAGAGGATTTGGATCGCGCGATTCGTTCCGCCGAGGGCTAACCCCGGCGATCGTTTTCTTAGGAGGTGGAACCATGGCACAGGAAAAAACAGGCAATGACTGGCAATGCGGCGCCGATTTGGTGGTGAAAAACCTGGAAGCGCAGGGCGTCAAACACGTTTTCGGCATTCCGGGCGCCAAGATCGACCGGGTGTTCGACTCGCTGGAGGACGCGCCATCGATTGAAACGGTGGTGGTGCGGCATGAGGCCAACGCGGCCTTTATGGCGGCGGCGGTCGGCCGCTTGACCGGTAAGGCCGGGGTGGCGCTGGTCACCTCCGGGCCGGGCAGTTCCAACCTGATCACCGCCACTTCGGAAGGGGACGCGGTGGTGGCCTTCGGCGGGGCGGTGAAGCGCGCCGACAGCCTGAAGCAGACGCACCAGAGCATGGATACCGTCAGCATGTTCCGGCCGGTGACCAAGTATTGCGCCGAAGTGCATGCCGGTTCGGCGATTTCCGAAGTGATCGCCAACGCCTTTCGCCGCGCCGAGTTCGGCCGGCCGGGGGCATCGTTCGTCAGCCTGCCGATGGATATCGTCAATGAACCGGTCAGCGCGCCGGTGCTGGCCGGCTGCCGCTTGCCGCGCATGGGGGCCGCCGCGGCGGACGACATTCAGGCGGCGGTGAAACTGATCCGCCAGGCCAAATGCCCGGTATTGCTGCTCGGCCTGCAGGCCAGCCGGCCGGAGAACAGCGAGGCGGTGCGCCATCTGCTGTACCGCACCCATATGCCGGTGGTCGGCACCTATCAGGCGGCGGGGGTGATCGACGTCAACCACTTCGCCCGTTTCGCCGGCCGCGTCGGCCTGTTCAACAACCAGCCGGCCGATCAGCTGTTGCAGAAGGCCGACCTGGTGGTGAGCGTCGGCTATGATCCGATCGAATACGATCCCTGCATGTGGAACAGCCACGGGCGGCTGAAACTGGTGCACATCGACGTGCTGCCGGCGGATATCGATACCTGCTATCGGCCGGACGTCGAGCTGGTGGGCAACATCAGCGCCACGCTGAACATGATGACCGAAACGTTCACTGAGGCGGTCTGTGTGCCGCCGGAGGTGGAGCTGATCCTCACCGATCTCGGCCGCCAGCGTACTGAACTGGCGGAACGCGCCGCCCGCCGCGGCGGCATGCCGATCCATCCGCTGCGCATCGTCAAGGAGCTGCAGGACATCGTCAGCGACGATGTAACCCTGTGCGTGGACATGGGCAGTTTCCATATCTGGATCGCCCGCTACTTATACAGCTTCCGCGCCCGCCAGCTGTTGATCTCCAACGGCCAGCAAACCATGGGGGTGGCGCTGCCGTGGGCCATCGGCGCGGCGCTGGTGCGCCCCGGCGATAAAGTGGTGTCTATCTCCGGCGACGGTGGGTTCATGCAGTCGAGCATGGAGCTGGAGACTGCGGTGCGGCTGAAAAACAACATTGTGCACGTCATCTGGGTCGATAACGCCTACAACATGGTGGAGATGCAGGAAGTGAACAAATACCAGCGCAAATCCGGCGTGGAGTTCGGGCCGATTGATTTCAAGGCCTACGCGGAATCCTGCGGCGCGGTCGGTTTCGCCGTGCAGTCGGTGGACGATCTGCGGCCGATGCTGCGCAAGGCGATGGCGATCCAGGGGCCGGTGGTGGTGGCCATTCCGGTCGACTACGCCGACAACTATAAGCTGATGGCGCAGATGAACTTCAGCCAGATGATTTAATTTCATCATCATCGGGCGGTTTCACCGGGGCAGGCCGCTTGCGCGCCTGCCCGTTTTTATGCGCGGAATTTGTCCTTTACTTCGCTAACTGCATGATTTATTGCTATCCGTTGGGCTGTTTTTTCACCACTGGGGATAGCGCAATGAAAAGAAAAGCAATAACGATCGGGCTGCTGGCGTTGGCGATTGCCGGCGGCGCGCGGGCCAATACGCTGGTCTACTGTTCCGAAGGCTCGCCGGAAGGCTTCAACCCGCAGCTGTTCACCTCCGGCACCACGGTGGACGCCAGTTCGGCGGCGATCTACAACCGGCTGGTGGACTTCAAACCCGGTACCGTCGAGCTGCAACCCAGCCTGGCGGAAAGCTGGGAAGTGAGCGAGGACGGCAAGCGCTATACCTTCCACCTGCGCAAGGGCGTGGCATTCCAGAGCAATAAATATTTCACGCCTGCCCGCGATTTCAACGCCGATGACGTCATCTTCTCGTTTATGCGACAAAAGGACGCCAACAACCCGTATCACAAGGTCTCCAACGGCGCCTACACCAACTTCGAGTCGATGGAGTTCGGCACGCTGATCGACCGGATCGTCAAGGTGGACGATCACACCGTGCGCTTTGAGCTCTCCCGCGCCGAGGCGCCGTTCGTCGCCGATCTGGGCATGTACTTCGCCACTATTTTTTCGGCGGAATATGCCGACGCGATGCTGAAGGCCGGTACGCCGCAGCGTGTGGACAACGATCCGATAGGCACCGGGCCGTTCCAGCTGGTGCAGTACCAGAAGGACGCGAAAATCCTCTACAAGGCGTTCGACCGCTACTGGGAAGGCAAACCGAAGATCGATCGGCTGGTGTTTTCGATCACGCCGGATGCGACGGTGCGTTACGCCAAGCTGCAAAAGAACGAGTGCCAGGTGATGCCGTTCCCCAACCCGGCGGATCTGGCGCGCATGCGGCAGGACGGCAACCTTCAGGTGATGGAAAAATCCGGCTTGAATATCGGCTTCCTGGCGTTTAATACCCAGAAAAAACCGTTGGATAACGTCAAGGTACGCCAGGCGTTGGCGCTGGCGGTCAACAAGCCGGCGATCATCGAGGCGGTGTTCCACGGCGCCGGCCAGCCGGCCAAGAACCTGCTGCCGCCGACCCAGTGGGGCAGCAACGCGCAGCTTGAAGACTACCCGTATTCGCCGGAGCGGGCGAAGCAGCTGTTGCAGGAAGCCGGGCTGGGGCAGGGGTTTGACATCGATCTGTGGGCGATGCCGGTGCAGCGGCCCTATAACCCCAACGCCAAGCGCATGGCGGAGATGATCCAGGCCGACTGGGCCAAGATCGGCGTGCGCGCCAAAATCGTCACCTTCGAATGGGGCGAATATTTGCAGCGGATTAAAAACGGCGAGCACCAGACGGCGCTGATGGGCTGGACCACCGCCAACGGCGATCCGGACAACTTCTTCGGCCCGCTGTTCACCTGCGCTTCGCTCGGCGGCTCCAACTCGGCGAAATGGTGCTACAAACCGTTCGACCAGCTGATCCTGCAGGCGCGCGAGGAGAACGATCACGCCAAGCGGGTGGCGATGTACCAGCAGGCGCAGGTGATGATGCACGATCAGATGCCGGCGCTGATGATCGCGCACTCGACCATCTTCGAACCGGTGCGCAAGGAAGTGAAAGGCTACGAGATAGACCCGTTCGGCAAACACATCTTCAAGCAGGTGTCGCTGGAGAAGTAACGAAAAGGCCGGGGTAACCCGTAATGCTTGTCAGTTAAGCTTTTGAGGAAGCCGCAACGTATAACGTTGCGGCTTCTTTTTTACTGCCCGCGGGTAATGCCTTTGCCGTCGAGAAGGAAGTACGAAGCTCCCCGCCATTGCCAGGATATCATTCATTATCTTCGGGACTTTCCCTGGGGCAACTGCCGGAAGCAGGCTCAGTTGGGCTGTCAGATATAACGCAGCCTGTTTAAAACCGATTTGATAAGGCTCTACATGCTTCAGGCTGTTAGCCATCTGCGCCATCATGAAGCGCAGCAGGTTATAAGCCAACGCCACGCCCCACAGTTCCTGCCTGACCAACTCCGGCTTTTTGCTTCTCAGAGTCAGTTCGTTCTGCAGCAGATACTGCTTCATCTCCCTGAAGCCATGTTCTATCTCCCAACGATGCCCATACAAGTCGACGATATCGGCTTTGGGGTAGCGTAGCGGATCGCACATCGAGGTCAGGATTTGGACTTTCTTGCCATTAACCTCTTTGCTTATCAGTCTGGCTATCAGCATTTCCGGGGCAGCCGGCCATTTCTTGCGGGCTTGCGGGCTTAACTTCAACTCAACGAGCTCCTGCCCCGTACCCAGCCTCTCCCGTACCCGATATTGTGCGTCTTTGCGCAGTGGGAGCATCCAGTGTTTCTCCGCTCCCGAGGCGCTCCAGTGATGAAGGAGTCCCAGCGCATAAAAACCTTTATCCAGTATCGTCAACGAGTGCTCCGGTGTCTGCTCAGCCAACTGTGCTGCAAGGTCAACCTCACTGGTTTCCGAGACGCTGCCGAAGCTCACGCCTGTCAGCAAGTGACTGGTGACCTCCATCTGGCAGACCATGCGAAGCTGCGGCCAGTCGGAACGCGCGTGCTCATTGGCAGTGCGTCCGAAGGCTGCGTCATTTTCGGGCGTATCGGGCGTTCTCCACAACGTGCCATCTACAGCCAGGAGTGTCAGGCCATTCCAGTGCGATAACGGGGTCTTTTCGAACCAGAGTTGACGTGTTTTTTCAAACACCAGCCTGACGACCTCTTCGCCGAGCCGCTGGCGCGCCTGTACTACGGCGCTGGGCGCTACAAAAGGACGTCTCCCCGGTAGCATGATATCGAGATGAGAAACAAGCTGGTTCATTGAAAGCGAGCGAAACAGGGACATTCCGACCACGGCCCAGACCATCATTTCCATGGGAAGACGGCGCTTTCGGAGCGTCACAATCCCGGTATCAGCGAGGCATTCATCGATAAGCTCAGGTGAGAGCAAGTCGGAAAGCGCAGCGAATTCTTTGGGGGAGAATTTAAGAACGGTATCAAGAGCCTGACTCAGCAACATAAAAAAATCCGTAACCTCAGAGAGATTACGGATTCTTACACAGCGACAGGATCGTTCAAGTGATCCTTAACTGATCGGCATTACGGGGTAACCCGGCCTTTTTCATGCCTGCGGCGCGTCGCAGTGGTAGCGGCCGCGCGGGATCACCAGCGGGGTGTGGGACAGCGGATCGTCGATGATCATGCACGGCATGCCGAACACCCGTTCCACCAGCTCGGCGGTGATGATTTCCGCCGGGTTCCCCTCCGCCACGATCTTGCCGTCGCGCATGGCGATGATGTGATCGGCATAGCGGCAGGCGTGGTTGAGATCGTGCAGCACCGCGATGAGGGTTTGGCCGTGCTCGCGGTTGAGCTGGCGGAACAGATCCAGCAGCTCGATTTGGTGCGCGATGTCCAGATAGGTGGTCGGTTCATCCAGCAGCAGCAGCGGCGTTTGCTGCGCCAACGCCATCGCCACCCAGACGCGTTGGCGCTGCCCGCCGGACAGCTCGTCGACGCTGCGGTCCGCCAACTGGCTGACGTTGGTGGCCGCCATGGCGGCTTCCACCGCCTGTTTGTCGGCCTGCGTCCACTGTTTCAGCAGGCTCTGGTGCGGATAGCGGCCGCGTGATACCAGGTCCGCCACGGTAATGCTGTCCGGTGCGATCGAAGTTTGCGGCAGCAGCCCAAGCTCGCGCGCCAGCGCCTTGGTGGCGAAGCTGCTGATGTTCTTGCCGTCCAGCATCACCTCGCCGGCGCTGGGTTTGAGCAGGCGGCACAGGGCGCGCAGCAGCGTCGATTTGCCGCAGGCGTTCGGCCCGACGATCACCGTGAAGGCGCCGTCGGGGATCGCCACGCTCAGATCGTCAGCGATGATTTTATTGTCGTAGCCCAGCTTCAGGTGCGAGGCGTGCAGGCGGTGGCTCATGGCGTTATCACTTTTCATTATCTGCGGGCCTCACGGATGAGCAGCCAAATCAGGTACAGGCCGCCGATGCAGACGGTCACGACCCCGACCGGCAGTTGGATCGGCGCAAAAAGATGTTGGGACACCACGTCGGCGCCGAGCAGCAGCGTCGCGCCCATCAGCGCCGAGGACGTCAGGGTGACCGAGGATTGTCCAGCCAGGCGGCGGGCGATCTGCGGCGCCGCCAGCGCGATAAAGGAAAGCAGCGCGGCCGCGGCCGCCAACACGATGAACGCCGTGGCGGGCTGGGCTTTCTGCCAGGTCATGCCGTTGAGCGAACCGGCCTGCCACATGGCGGCGTCCATGGCGCGCTCCAGCGAGGCGGTGATGATCAGCCAGGTATTGGTGGAGACCAGCACCGCGCTGATGGCGATGCCGACGATGATCAGCCGGAAGCCGGCGATGCCCTGGCGCCAGGCCAGCAGGTAGATGGCCAGTGCGGAGAGAATGCCGCCGGCCAGCGCACCGCCGGCGATGTAGTAATAGCCGCCGTTGAACAGGGTGATGGCGATCAGCGCGCCGGTGTAAGCCCCCATGTTAAAGCCAATCACGTCCGGGCTGCCGAGCGGGTTGCGGATAATCGACTGGAAGATGGCGCCGCTCATGCCGAGTGCGCCGCCTAACAGCAGCGCCATGGCGATACGCGGCAAGCGCCATTGGGTGACCACGGTGACCAGATTTTTCGGCGCCTCGCCGCTGAGCGCGGCAAAGACCTGTTCCAGCGAAAGCTGCAGCGTGCCGTAGCACAGCGCGGCAACCGCCATCGTCAGGCACAACGCCAGCAGCGAAAGATTGACCAGCAGCAGGCGCAGCGGCATACGCCAGTTGATGACGCCGTCCGGGCGGCCGATATGCAACGTGTGGGGCAGACTCATCACAGACCCCCCAGCGTTTTCTTGCGGCGCACCAGCCAGATCAGCACCGGCGCGCCGATGAAGGCCGCCACGATGGAAACCCGCAGCTCACCGGCCGCCAGCAAACGGCCGACCACGTCGGCGCACAGCAGTAAAATCGGCGCCAGCAGCATGGAGTAGGGCAGGATCCAGCGCTGGTCGGGGCCGACCCACCAGCGGGCGATATGCGGCACCATCAGGCCGATGAAACTGATTGGGCCGACGGTGGCGGTCGCCGCACCGCACAGCAGCGTGATGGCGATCACCGCGACGACCTGAGTCAGCACCACGCGCGCGCCGAGCGCGATAGCCAGGTCTTCCCCCATGCCGATGGTATTCAGCGGCCGGGCGATGAGCAGCGTCAGCAGGCAGCCGAGCAAAATGGCGGGGGCGGTAACCGGCAGCGTGGACAGCGTGCGGATATCCAGCGTGCCGGCCTGCCAGAAGCGCAGTTGGTCGAAGGTTTGCGGATCGATCAGCGACAGCCCGGTGGTGATGCCGAGCAACACCGCGCCGATCGCCACGCCGGCCAGCGTCAGCCGCACCGGGTTGATGCGCCCGCCCGCCAGCGTGCCGATCAGGTAGACCAGCAGAGTGGTGAGGGCGGCGCCGACGAAGGCGTAGGCCATATAGCTTTCGGTGGTGGCCGCGCCGAAAAACATGATGCCGATGACCACGGCGAAGCTGGCGCCGGCGTTGATGCCGAGCACGCCGGGATCGGCCAGCGGGTTGCGCGTCAACGCCTGAATCAGCGCGCCGGCGGCGCCGAGCGCCATGCCGGCCAAGATGCCCGCCAGCGTGCGCGGTACCCGGGCGTTGAGAATGATGGTGCTGTCGGAACCGCTCGCGGCGCCCTGCAGGCTGAGCCAGACGGTATGGAAGGGGATGGCTTTGGAACCCAGCATCAGGCTGGCAATGATGCACAGCAGCAACAGCGCCAAGCCGATACCGAACCCGGCGATGCGTTTGAAGCCACTGGCGTAAGCTGCGTGCGGTGCGGACGAAAGCGTCCGCTCAGTCGGAGTGGGTACGTTCACACCGGTAACTCCTGTATGATTTTTATTCTCATTGTTATTTGCGTTCATGCGGGCGCTAATAGTAGCACGAGTTTACGCCCGCATGCACCCGCCGGTTGGTGGCGCAGGTGCGTTGACGATGTTAATAACTATTGATATTTCAATTGATTGAATGTGAACGTTTGCCCTGTTTATGGCAAACGTCGGCAGGAGGCTGACCCACCGACGGCGTGGTTCAGGGCTTTTTGAACAGCCGTTCGATTTGGTTCAGCATGTTGGTGGCGCTGTAGTAATCGAGACGGAAAGTGTCGTTGCCGACGGCGTAGACGTGCCGCTGTTCCACCGGCTCCAGATGTTTGAGGAACGGGTTGGTCAGCACCTCTTGCACTTTACGCTCGTTGGTGGCGAACAGGATCAGCGTCTTGCCGTTCAGGCCCTCGGCCATTTTTTCGCCGGAGATCTGGATGATGTCATGGCGTTTACCCATGCTGGCATTGCCTTTGGCGCTTTCCGGCGGGGTGGCCAGTTGGAAGCCGAGCTGGGTCAGCAGTTTGCCCTGGGCTGACCCCGGCGTCCACAGCATGGCCTCGCGGCCGTTGTCGGCATACACCAGCGGGGTGGTCGGCTGCGGCGGCAGCGCGATCGCCTGCTTCACTTGCTCCACGCGCTGTTCGAAACGATCTTCCGCCAGTTTGGCGCCGGCTTCGTGACCGGTGATCTCACCGAGCTCGCTGGCCAGCTGTTGCCAGCTTTTGTCGCCATAATCGAGTACTAACGTCGGCGCAATGGCGGACAGCTGATCGTACAGCTTCAGCGCGGAATCCCCGCCGGTTGCGGCGACGACGATCAAATCCGGCGCGGCGGCGGCGACGGCTTCGGCATTGGGCTCCACCTGATACAGCCGTTCGACGTGGCGCTGTTTGGCCACTTCGCTCCATTGGGTAAAGAAGCCTTGTTTATCGGCCACCAGGGGATTTGGGCTGGTGGCGGCGCTGGCGACCACCGGGGCGTCGATCGCCAGCAGCGTGCCGGTGATGGTGACGCTGGTGGACACGATGCGCAGCGGCGGTTTTTCCAGCGTGAACTTCCCTTTGGCGCTGTCGATGGTGCGCGGCCAACTGCTGTCGGCAGCGGGGGCGGACGGTTTCTGCCCGTCGCTCTTGTCGTCCGGGCCGCAGCCGCTGAGCAGCAGGCTGGAAGTGGCGATAAATGCAATGAACAGCTGGCGTAAGGATAGGGTCATGAGCGGGCTCTTTCTTTCCTTGAACTAAGGCGTATCAATCCGGCGGCGGATTGGCTGCGTGGTGGATGCCCGCTAATTTACCATTCAAGCCGGCAAAATGATAACCATTCGTATCTCAGCGCGTGGTGGCTGGATAAGAAGAAAAGAGGTGTCGAACGGCAGAAACGAAAAAAGCGCCAAAAGGCGCTTTTCTCTGAATTGGTGGGTCGTGCAGGATTCGAACCTGCGACCAATTGATTAAAAGTCA
>OKQK01000394.1_pt1 | contig 10637 bp, 6 predicted proteins | sample 1609911 | NCBI WGS metagenome assembly OKQK01 (sample SAMN04436595, study PRJEB24849) | human gut metagenome | biome: human gut; feature: NICU; material: stool | host: Homo sapiens | place: USA: Saint Louis, MO | collected 2009-11-17 | reverse complement strand
ATCATCGTCCCGGCAACCGCCGAAGAGAGGACGTGGGTGGTGGAGACCGGCATGCCGGTATAGCTCGCCACGCCGATCGACAGCGCTGCGGTCATCTGGGCCGACACGCCCTGGGCGTAGGTCATGCCTTTCTTGCCGATCTTCTCGCCGATGGTGGTGGCCACGCGTTTCCAGCCCACCATGGTGCCGAGCGACAGCGCCAGCGCGACGGCGACGATGATCCACATCGGCGCGTACTCGACGGTCTGCAGCAGATCCTGACGCAGGTTCTTCAGGAAGCGCTGGTCGGCGGATGAGGTTTCCGGCAGCTTGGCGACTTTATCCGCCGTGTCGGTCACGCACATCAGCAGGCGGCGCAGGTGGCTGCGCTGCTCAACCGTCAGCTGATCGTAGCTTTGCAGGTTGGTCAGCATGCCCTGAGCCAGCTCGATCGCCGGCATGGCGCGCGAACTGTCGCAGTGGAACTCGGCCGGCTTGTTCGGCGCAGCTTCATCATCCGGGCTTGGCACCAGCGGCGTCAGCGACACCGCATGCGACAGCGCGTCGCCGTGCTGCTGGTAATATTGCTGCAGGTGGGTCACGGCATCACGCGTACGGGTGATGTCATAGCCGGTTGCATTCATATTGACCACGAAGCCGGCCGGCGCAACGCCGATCAGCACCAGCATGATAAGGCCGATGCCTTTCTGGCCGTCGTTGGCGCCGTGCGAGAAGCTGACGCCAATCGCCGACAGGATCAGCGCGATACGGGTCCAGAACGGCGGCTTGCGTTTGCCGTCGACCTTTTCACGTTCCGCAGGGGTCATGTGGATACGCTGGCGTTTCTTGGTGCCACTCCAATAGCGGCGCAAGGCGAACACCATCACTCCCGCCACCATCATGCCGACCAGCGGCGAGAACAGCAGAGAAAGGAAAATACCAATCATTTTCGGGACGTTAAGCGCATCCACCACCGAAGTGTGGGTCATCAGGGCGTTGGTTAAACCGACACCGATGATTGCGCCTATCAGCGTATGGGAACTGGAGGCCGGCAGACCGAAATACCAGGTGCCGAGGTTCCAGATGATTGCCGCCAACAGCATGGAGAAGACCATGGCTAATCCGTGTGCTGAACTGACGTTCAACAACAGATCGGTAGGCAGCAAATGGACGATGGCGTAAGCAACACTCAAACCGCCGAGCATTACGCCAAGAAAGTTGAACAAACCTGCCATCACGACCGCAAGTTGCGAGCGCATGGCGCGGGTATAAATAACTGTAGCGACCGCATTGGCCGTATCATGAAAACCGTTGATGGCTTCATAAAACAACACGAACAACAATGCGAGAATTAACATCAGGCCGGTATGGAAATCCAGGCCAGCGAACAAATGCAGCATAAGCGTTACGCCAGTTTGTGGACATGAACGCCGCGCATTATCAGTGACAACCGGGGCCGGGGAAAAGGAAAATATGACGTTTTTTTGATTTGGACATGACGAAATGAGGGCGTGTCTATAACAAAAATATGGAATATCAACGCGTTATTCTCCTCTGACCTCTGTAATATTTTCTTACTATGGCGTTGGCGGCGCCGGGGCTTTACAATCTGCCGCCGTGAATTTGGCGGTGACCGGCGGCGAAACGGCGTAATATGGCGCTCTTTTGTCGCGATTGTGGTTTTGATAAGTGAGGCTCAGGTGGAACAGTTTGATGTCGTAGTGATTGGGGCGGGCGCCGCCGGCATGTTTTGCGCCGCGCAGGCGGGGCAACTCGGTTGCCGCGTGTTGCTGCTCGACAACGGCAAAAAACCGGGCCGCAAGATCCTGATGTCCGGCGGCGGGCGCTGCAACTTCACCAATATGTACGCCGAGCCGGCGGCCTATCTGTCGAACAACCCGCACTTCTGCAAGTCGGCGTTGGCGCGCTACACCCAGTGGGACTTCATCGATCTGATCAACCGCTACGGCATCGCCTACCATGAAAAAACGCTGGGGCAGCTGTTCTGCGACGACTCGGCGCAGCAGGTGGTTGATCTGCTGGTCAAAGAGTGCGAACTGGGCCAGGTGACGATGCGCCTGCGCAGCGAAGTGCTGGGCGTGGAGAAAACCGAACATGGCTACACGCTGGCGCTGAATGGCGAAAAAGTAAGTGCTCGCTCACTTGTGGTGGCCAGCGGCGGTTTATCCATGCCGGGGCTGGGCGCTTCGCCGTTCGGTTACAAGCTGGCGGAGCAGTTCGGCCTCAAGGTGCTGCCGACGCGCGCGGGGCTGGTGCCTTTTACCCTGCATAAGCCGCTGCTGGAGCATGTGCAGACGCTGTCCGGCGTCTCGGTGCCGGCAGTGATCACCGCCGAGAACGGCGTCAGCTTCCGTGAAAGCATCCTGTTCACCCATCGCGGCCTGTCCGGCCCGGCGGTGTTGCAGCTGTCCAGCTACTGGCAGCCGGGTGAGTATGTGAGCGTTAACTTACTTCCTGAGCTGGATCTGGCGGCCTTCCTGGATGACCAGCGCCGCCAGCACCCGAACCAAAGCCTGAAAAACACCCTGGCGTTGCACTTGCCGAAGCGGCTGGTGGAATGCTTGCAAACGTTGGGACAACTGCCGGAGGCCACGCTGAAGCAGCTGAATGCGCCGCAGCAGGCGGCGCTGGTGGATCTGTTGCAGAACTGGCGCGTGCAGCCGAACGGCACCGAAGGCTATCGCACGGCGGAAGTAACGCTCGGCGGCGTCGACACCAACGAACTTTCCTCCAAGACGATGGAAGCCCACAAGGCGCCGGGGCTCTACTTTATCGGTGAAGTAGTGGACGTGACCGGGTGGTTGGGCGGCTACAACTTCCAGTGGGCCTGGAGCTCTGCCTGGGCGTGCGCCCAGGCGTTGGCGGCGCAGGGGCGTTAAAACCCGCTCAGCCTTGAAACGTACCGGGTCACATTGGCCCGGCCTTGAGCTGATTCATTAATTTAATTTTAGTATCGCCGTCGAGAAAACTCGCTTCCAACGCCTGTCGGTTGCTGCGGTTAAAATCGTCATCCTGCCAGCCGAAGGCGTCATGCAACAGCTGGTACTCTTTGTTCAGCGTGGTATCGGCGACGGTGCGCGCATCGGTATTCACGTTCAGCCGCACTCCCATCCTTTTCAGCCGGTCTATCGGGTGACTGTCGATGCTGTCGAACAGATTGCAGACGAGATTGCAGCTGGGGCAGATCTCGAGCAGGACGCCGGTGGCTACCAGGCGCTCGATAAGCGCAGCATCCTCGATGCTCCTGACGCCGTGGCCGATGCGCGACACCTGCAGCCTATCCAGCGTTTCCCGTACGCTGTCGGCGCCCTTCGCCTCACCGGCGTGGGCGATGACGTTGCCGCCGGCTTCGCGCACCGCCCGAAAGGCCGCTATGTGATTGGCCAGCGGGTAACGCGCTTCGTCGGCGGCCAAATCCAGCGCGACCACGCCGCGGCCCAGAAAGTTAACCACGAGCCCGGCGGTTTGCAGGCTGGCGGCCGCATCGAAATGCCGCAGCGTGCACAGGATCAGCCCGGCGGCGACGCCGTAAGTTTGCGCGGCGTCACGCATCGCGGCGAGCACCGTCTCGACCACCGCTTCACCGCTCAACCCCATCCGGGTATGCAGCAGCGGGGCAAAGCGCACTTCCGCATAGATGACGTTATCCGCCGCCAGCTGCGCGAACAAGTCATCGACGGCCAGCGCTATCGCCTGGCGCGTCTGCAGGAGGTCTATTTGCGGTGCGATCTTGTTTAAAAAGTCTCCGAGATCGGCGCATCGTTTCGGCGCGATAAATTGCCGATTAAAGACCGTTCTGGTTATTTGCGGGTCGATCTTTTTGACATAGTGGTAGCTTAAACAGGTATCCAAATGGACGTGTAATTCCACTTTCTTCAATTTTCTTGGAGCGAATTTCATACGGGCCACTTATTTCATTAACGGCTGAGATAACAACGAAAACAGTTTTTCTTTAAACAGGCCGGGTTTAATGCGGGTGATCACGCGGGCATTGGCCGGTTCGCCGGTCAGATGGGTGGAATCAATGACGTAATGGCCGTAAGACCTTTCACTTTTATATTCTACCCAGGAATACGCCTCCAGACTGGTCTCGACGATATCCGGGTAGAGCGCCACCGCCATGGTGGTCGGATCGGGCAAATCAAAGCCTTTACGCTCTGTGCGCCCGGCGTTGAACGCCATCAGCGTGCGGTTGCAGCGCACGGCAAAGCGCCCCAGTTCGCCGAGATGATGCAATCGTTCAATATCGTCCTCGCCAATAAACGCTTCTCCCATCCCGATCTCCCAACCGACGAGCGTGAGGGGCAGCCCGGCATTCAACACCAGATGGGCGGCCTCAGCGTCGGCGTAGAAGTTAAATTCGGCCAGCGGGGTAATATTGCCCGGCGTCAGCCCGGAACCGCCCATGACATAAACCCTTTTCACTTGTTCGGCCAGCGCGGGCGCTTTTAGCACCGCCATCGCGAGATTGGTCAGCGGCCCGAGGGTGACGATTTCCAGCTCGCCATTGAGCCGTGCGGCGCAGTCGATGATGGCGTCTACGGCATGAATGGGTGCGGCGGTCAGCTGCGGGTCGGGCAAGGCCATGTCGCCCATGCCGTCTTCGCCGTGAATGTGGTGCGAGTGATAGCGCGTGCGGAACAGCGGTTTCGCCATGCCGGCGTATACCGGAGGGGCATAGGTTCCCGCTTTTTCGACGCAGATAAGCGCATTTTTGACGCATTGTTCAAGCGGGCAGTTGCCTGCGACCGTGGTGATCGCTTCCACCCTCACGTCAGGCTCGCGCAACGCCATCAGCAAGGCGACGGCATCGTCGGAGGCGGTATCGGTATCTATCAAAATATGTCGCATGGCACTCTCCTTGGGTGGGGTCTGCGGAGAAAATACCCAGACGGCCCGAGGCAAAAAAGGTCAGATGTCCTGTTTCGTTCTGAAGTGCGCCGGCTATTCTGGGCGCAGCCGAAAAGATAGGATGCAAGACGTTAACGGATAAACCCTGGGAGTGAATCGCCGTGAAAACTGTCGGTGACAGCAAGCTGAAAGAAGCGTTTATCGAAGCTCACGATCTGCGAACGGCGCTTTCGCCCCCGCTGCTGGCCGCCCTGCGCCTGGTCAGGGTCGAGGCCGGTGAATACCTGGTGACGCAAAGCGATCGGTTGACCCACCTGTTTTTTCTCGTGCAGGGAAAATTGCAGGTTGAGAATTACGATGTGAACGGCATGCACATCGTCTTTTCCTTCGAAACGGATTTCTCCGTGATAGGCGATCTGGAGCTGTTCTCCCAGGCGCAGCGGGCGGTGTTCAGCACCGTACAGGCGGTTACGGACGCGCTGATCTTCACGCTGCCTATCGAGGCCATCAAAGAGCGGGCCATGCACGATCCTGTTTTCCTCGCCTTTATGTGCCGGCAGTTGAGCGACAAGCTGCTTAACGCTTCATTGCTGCATGCGAGCGGCGGCTTAACGGCAGAATATAAGTTGCGCAAATTTTTGTTATTTAAAATAAAGCAGGAAGGCTTGCAGATTCAGCTCGAAAACAGGGAGTTGCTGGCGGGCAGATTAGGGATCTCCGTCAGGCAGCTGAGCCGCGCGCTGGCGCAGCTCGCGGCGGACGGTATTATTCAGTTTAAAAACAAATCGCTGCGGGTGGTGGATAGCCAACGGCTGGCCGACATCAACGGGAGCGCCAGGATCTAGCCGATCGCCGGCCCCTTAAGCTCGATGCGATTGCCGTCCGGATCGCTGAAATAAATCGACGGCCCGTCGCCTTCCGCGCCGTAGCGCGTTTCAGCGGGATCGACGGCGATCCCTTGCGATCGCAGATAGGCCAGCAGTTCGTCTTCGTTGAAAGGATCGATGCGCAGGCAGAGGTGATCGACATTTTGCCGGTGAGGATCGGGCGCATCGCCGCCTTTTTTTCCAAGCTGGCCGTTAACGTCGACCAGATCAATCATGGCCGCCCCGGCGCGCAGGTGCATCAGCCCCAAATCCGGCCGCCGTTTGGCGATATCACAGCCGACGATCTGGGTATAAAAATGCAGGCTTTTCTGCATATCGCACACGCGCAGAACCACATGGTCGATAGTCTTCAGGCTGAAAGGGGGCATGATTTTCTCCCAGAATCGCGGCGTTACTCCTCAGCATAATCGGCAACGCCCGATTTATCCTGTTTTCTCCCCCTATTGCAGCCAGAGCCGCCGCTTAGCGCAGAGTCGCCACGATCTCTTCCAACGCCGCGCGCTGCGCCTCGCCGAGTGCGCTCTCCGTCGCCGCATTCTCCGCCAGCAGGGTTTGCAGGCCGATCAGCCAGTCATAGATATAAAACGCGGTGTTTTTGGTCGGCGTCGGCGCCAGCCGGGTTAACCGCTGCTGGCGGCTCCAGTCCACCGCCGGCTGCGGCGGTGGGGTAAAGATCGGCTGGCCGGGATTGACGCGGCTCTCGGGGCGCGTTGCCGCATCGCGCCGCTGGAAACCGAGCCAGGCGACGAAGTCCCCCAGTAGCGCCAGCGCCTGGCTGATTTGCCGATCTTCGCTCTGTTCCGGCAGGCCTCCGGCGCACAGCGCGTTCTCCAGCTCATCATCGAGGCGCAGGCGACAGGCGGCGCCGATCAGCGCATCGACCAGCAGTTCCAGGTGCGGCTTTTCGACGCCGAGCAGCTCCAGCAACCGACGGCTGTCCGGCAGGCTGCGCAGATGGTTGATCCAATCCGCGAATACCCGCGCGGCAAAGGATGACGCGGGGGGCTCGCCGGGCGCCGAGGTTTCCGGTGCGCCGAACAGATCGATATCGAGCCCGAATGGCGCTGGCGTCGCCGCCGGGGCCGGCGCGGCGTGCTGCTGTTGCTGATAAAGCTGGCGCAACGTATCGCGCTGCGGCAACAGCCGTTCCAGCAGTTCGCCGTGGCGGCCGGCCTGTGCCTGCAGCGCTCGCAGCAGCTGCTGGCCGCGTTGCTGCGCCGCGTGTGGATCGGCGGCGGTGAGCCAGTTGCCGAGCAGGCTTTCCGTCAGCTCGCGCTGCAACTCTTCGCGCTGTTCGAGCAGGCGCGCTTGCTTCTGGGCCGGGCGCGCCTGGGCGGTCAGGTAGCTCACCATGCGGCGGCAGTCCTGTTCATCCAGCGCCAGCAGCGTGGCCCAGCTGTCGCCGGGCTCGCCGACCTGGCGCTGTACGGCGTCGTCGGGGCGCGCTTTGCCTTCCCCGCGTTGATCGAACGGTGTGATCGCCCAGATCAGGCCGGGTTTGCGGCGCTGGCGCAGCGCCGGGGTTTCCCCTTGAGTCTGGTTGACCCAGTTGGCGAGCGCCTGGCCGATGCGGGCGGCGTCCTGTGGCGTGGCGGCCGCATCGGCTACCAGCAGCAGGTTGGCGTGCAGGCCGTCTGCGCAGCGGGTCAGCAAATGGGCGCGTTTCGCCTGTTGCAGCCGCTGCGTCGGTTCCGCCTGCGGGCAAGCGCGGCTGCCGGGCAGGTCGATCAGCGCCACGTCGGCGGGCAGGCCCGCCTGCGCCGTTTGCGGCAGAACGGTGGTGACTTCGGCGGTCAGCCAGGTCAGATCGCTCAGCGCGATCTCCCGTTCCCCGCCGTGTTCGGCCATCACGACGATCGTCGCGTTTTCCGCTGCGGCGCTCGCGGCCAGCAGCGGCAAGGCGCGGTGCGGAGCATGAACCTGTCGGCTGCCGCCGAGGGCATGCAGCGTGTGTGCCAGCTGGCGATAACGCGCCGTCAGCGTTGTTTCCTCTCCCCACAGCGGCGCAAACAGGCGCGCGCGATCGTCGATGCTCAACTGCGGTGCCAGCGCCACGGCCTGCGGCCAGAAATGCTTGTCCAGCGTCTGTTGCCCCTTGTCGCCGTGGCGGCGTTGGCTATCCCACAGCGTCAGCACATCGCTGTCGCTGAGGCCGTCGAGGGCTGCGGTTTGGCGGTGGCGTGCCAACGCTTGCAGATGGCCGGCGATCGCGCGGGCGTCCCAGTCCAGCCGGAAGCCGCCCATCGCGGCGGCATCGAGCGTGATGGCCAGCCACTGCGCTTCATCGAGCAGCGCGAGGGCGAGAGGATACTCGGCGCACGGCGACGGCGCGGCGGCGCAGTAACGCACCGCCAGCGCGGCATCTGCGTGCAGCCTTTCTGCGCCGGGGGCCAGCGCCGCCAGCAGGTGAGCCTTGGCGGCGGCGTTGTGGCCGTACAGGCCGATAGCGACCTGCTCAGGTTGCGCATTCGCCAATTGCAGCGCGCGGTTATGGCAACGGCGCAGGCGCAGCGTCAGGCGATCCGCCTCCTGTTCCAAACGGGTGGACTGCCGGCGCGCGGCGTCCACCCAGGCGATCGCCTGCAGAATGCCGGTGCTGAGTGCGTGGTTCGGGGCCGATTGGGCGGTAGTGGTAGCTTTCATCGTGGGTAAATGCTCCCGCTGTCTATCCAGTAGTGGGTCGCGCCGGAGGCGCTGGCAGCCAGGGTATTGAGTTTCAGTTGCAGGTGGTGCGCCGGGACGGGGCTGCCGTCGGCCAGCAACGCCTGCGCGATCTTGACGCTTTCTGCGCCCTGTTCGGCGCTGGCGGTAATGGCCAGCCGCAGGGTGATCACCGCATCGCCGGCCAGTTTGCGCGCCAGCTGGGCGTCATTGATGGTCAGCGTATAGAGCGGCGAGGCCGGCCAGCGTTCGTTGTCCAGTTGGCGGAAGCCCAGGCGCAGCGGGCCGCGCAGCTGGAAGCTGCCGGCGGGGTCGAGCGCGAAGTCGGCGCGATCCAGATCGATGTCGCGGTAATAGACGTTATCGTCCGCCAGCATGTTGTTGCCGTCCAGCATGCCCAGATGGCGAATGGTGGAGTAGGGCTGGAAATCGCCGACGTTGAAGTAAAAGCTCTCCAGGCGCAGGTCGATCGCCAACAGGCACAGCATGGCACCCACCGCGGCGGTGGATTTCGGGTTGTCGATGCGGCCGCGTTTGTTGAACGGGTACCAGCTGCGGGTGTGGTAGCCCTCGAGCGGCAGAATGCGGCTGGCGGGCAGCGGCTGCAGATGGCGCAGCAGCGCCTGCACGCCGGGGAAACGCGCCGGGCGGCCGGTCAACAGCAGCACGTCGCAGGTATACAGCGCCACCACCTCGGCCAGCAGACGCAGGCAGCGGCCGATGCCGATGCGATCGGACAAGAAGGCGGCGTGCAGATCGGCCAGGCGGATCACCAGCGGGGTGTGCAGAATATCGAAGGCGTCGCTGTCGGCTTCGCGCTGCACCTCGCCGTTGATAAACGCCAGCACCTGCGGCGTCGGCGGCTGCGGCAGCAGATCGCCCAGGCTGGCGGCGATTTCCGCCCGGCTGTCCAGCGGATCGTATTCTTCATAGGCGCCGAGCAGCGCGCGTCCGGCGGGCATGAAAATCTGCAGCGCCGCCTGCTGACGCAGGGTAGAAAGCCCGTCCATGCGCCCTTCGTTGCCGAACAGCCTGTCCATCAACGCCGGGGCGGCGCTCACGCCGGCGGCTTCGAACGCCTGCTGCACGGCGGGCAGGATAAACTGCTGGATGGCGTCCAGCAGGATATCGTCGCCGGCGACTTTAAAGCCCTCGCGGAACAGCAGGCGCGGGTTGATTTTGATGTTGTTGCCCACGCCGTCATCGAGCGAATAGTGCGTGATCGCCAGATCCGTGGTGCCGCCGCCGATGTCGATGGAGGCGATGCGCAGCGTTTTTCCCGCCTGCTCACCCGGCGCCAGCGGCCGGTCGGGCCGGGCCATGGCGGCGAAAAAGGCGTCGGTGCGGCCGGCGAAGTTCACCTGGGTTTCATTGTACAGATAGACCATCTGGCCGCAGGTGGCCTCGTCCCACTCCATCTGCACCTGAGGCACCGGGAAGCGGACGTGCGCGCCGTCGAACGGCGCATCCTGCGGGTGCCAGCCGAGGGACTTCCACACCAGCCCGATCGCTTCCTGCATGCGGCGGCGGAAGATCTCGCGCTCCGGCTTCGGCATGGCCGAAGGCAGCGTCAGAATGATGGCGCGCAAACGGCGCGGCGCGGCGGCGTTCGGCATGCGGCTGCGCTGGGCGATGCTGTTGATCTGCATCAGCGCCTGCGCCAGCAGCTCGCTCAGCATCAGCGTCATCACCGCGCTGCGGCTGTAATGGGCGGCGAACACTGGCAGCCGTTGCGCCGTCGGCAGGGCGGACAGCGGCGCGCCTTCGTCGTTGATGAGGGTGGTCAACGGCGCGGCGGCGGCCATCGGCTCGTGCCGCTCGTTGAAGCGCCAGCCGGGCGCATAGCGCTCCTCGTCCCACAGGTAGCGGCGCGGGCTGGAAATGCCGGTAGTGCCTTCATGGCCCGTTCGCCGCTGCGCCAGCTGCGCGGCTTCGCGGCCGACGCGGGTGATGGAGGGCCACTGGAAGGCGTCGTCGCGCCCGCTCTGGAACGACAGATGCGGCTTGCCGAAGCTGGCCTGAGAAAACTCCACCCGGCTCTCGAACAGTTCGTTGTAGACGCGATGCGGTTCGGACAGCGAACGCAGCTGCAGCTCGTAGGTTTGCTTCAGGCCGTTGCTCTCTTCCGGGTGGTCTTCGACCAGCACGCCGCAGGTGTGCGAGTTGCCGACGTCCAGCACCAGATCGACGTCGATCGCCGGTTGCTGCAACGTCGCCGCCACCATCTTTATCTGCGGT
>OKQK01000361.1_pt1 | contig 11525 bp, 9 predicted proteins | sample 1609911 | NCBI WGS metagenome assembly OKQK01 (sample SAMN04436595, study PRJEB24849) | human gut metagenome | biome: human gut; feature: NICU; material: stool | host: Homo sapiens | place: USA: Saint Louis, MO | collected 2009-11-17 | reverse complement strand
CCACCCCTTCCGGGTTTTTATGCACCAGCAGCTCGAAGCCGTACTCTTTCGCGGTGCGATCGCGGAACTCGTACATTTCGCGGAACTTCCAGCCGGTATCGACGTGCAGCAGCGGGAACGGCAGCGTGCCGGGGAAGAACGCCTTGCGCGCCAAATGCAGCATCACGGAAGAGTCTTTGCCGATGGAATACAGCATCACCGGGTTGGCGAATTAAGCGGCGACTTCACGGATGATATGGATACTCTCCGCCTCCAATTGCCGCAAATGAGTGAGTCGTTTTTCGTCCATAACAGGTCCTTAAAAGCCTTGCCTATGCCAAATTCACGACGGCCGGGCGCGCGGCCCCTTCCGTCTGCGATTGATGCCCGAACCAGGCGATTTGATGGTGCAGTTCCACCACTTCGCCAATCACCAGCAGCGCCGGCAGCGGCGCCCGTTGGGCCAGATGTTCCAGTTGATCCAGCGTGCCGATCTGCACCTGCTGATCGGCGCGCGTGCCGCGACTGATCACCGCCACCGGCGTATCGGCAGCGCGGCCGTGGGCGATCAGGCGTTGGCTGATGTCCGCCGCCTTCATGGTGCCCATGTAGATAGCCAGCGTCTGCCGCGCCCGGGCCAGATCGGCCCAGTCCAGGCCATCGCCGTCGGGGCGGCAGTGGCCGGTGATAAAGGTCACGCTCTGCGCGTGGTCGCGGTGCGTCAGCGGAATGCCGGCGTAGGCGGTCGCCCCCGCGGCGGCCGTGACGCCCGGCACCACCTGGAACGGAATGCCGGCGGCGGCGGCTACCTGCAGCTCTTCGCCGCCCCGGCCAAAGATGAACGGGTCGCCGCCCTTGAGGCGCACCACGCGTTTGCCCTGCTGCGCCAGCGCCACCAACAGCCGGTTGGTCTCTTCCTGGATCACCGAGTGCGCGCCGGCGCGCTTGCCCACGCAGATGCGCTCGGCGTCGCGGCGCACCAGATCGAGGATCTCGCCGCTGACCAGATGGTCATACAGCACCACGTCCGCCTGCTGCATCACCTGCAGCCCGCGCAGGGTCAACAGCCCCACGTCGCCCGGCCCGGCGCCCACCAAGGCTATCTCACCCTGCGCGCCTTCATCGCCTGCGGCGAAGCTTTGCAAATCCTGCTCAAGCTGCCGCTCCGCCTGCGCCGTCTGGCCGTTGGCCACCAGCGTGGCGAAACGGCCGCCGAAGGTTTTCTCCCAGAAACGGCGACGCTCGCCGATCGAGGCCAGCCGCTGTTTGACCTGGCCGCGCCAGCGGCCCGCCACCTGCGCCATCTGCCCCAAACTGGCGGGCAGCAGCGCCTCCAGCTTTTCGCGCAGCAGCCGCGACAGCACCGGCGCCTGGCCGCTGGACGATACGGCCACCACCAGCGGCGAGCGATCGATGATCGACGGGAAGATGAACGAGCAGCGCGGCTGGTCGTCCACCACGTTGGCTAACACCCGGCGTTTATCCGCTTCGGCAAACACCGCGGCGTTCAGCGCGTTGTCGTCCGTGGCGGCGATCGCCAGAAACACGTCGTCCAGCTGCGGCGGGTCAAAGGTTTTCCCCAGCCAGAGCAGTTGCCCTCGCTGACGTTGTTGTTCCAGTTCCGGTGAGAGCGACTGCGCAACTATCCGTATTTCAGCCCCGGCGCGCTGAAGCAGATCGACTTTGCGCGCAGCCACGTCACCGCCGCCAACGACCAGCACCGGACGTTGTTTCAGATCGGCGAATATTGGTAGATAGTCCACAACAGCCTTTTCATATAACAGAAAGATAGTGTGACTATACGGGCTGAGATTTAGCCTCTGAAATGACGAAAAGGAATGATTAGTTCCTTTATGGAATATAGGCCGCAACGCCAGAGGCAAACGGTGATAACTGCGGCGACGGTTTGCGCATTCACGCGAAAATTAAGAGACGGGGAAATTGTGTAATGCCGCCCGGCGTCTCATACTGGGTGCCGCAGAAAAATGATCGGCAGCGCCGATAGCAAAGAAGGATTTTTCGGTATGTTTTCCCGTTTTTACCTGAAGACCAGCCTGCTGGCCCTCGCACTCGGCGGCGTCTTCAGCGTTTGTGCCGCACAGCCCGCAAAAGACGCGCCAATGGGCCGTTTCGCCGCCGAACAGACCCGCCACATCGCCACTTACTTCCCCGGCCGCATGGCGGGCAGCCCGGCCGAATTGCTCACCGCCGACTACCTGAAGCAGCAGTTCGCCAAGATGGGTTACCAAAGCGACATTCGCAGCGTCAACACGCGCTACCTCTACACCAGCAAAGACGGCAAGAAGAACTGGAACAACGTCACCGCCAGCTCGGTGATTGCCGCCCGCAACGGCGACAGCCCGAAACAGATAGTGATCGTCGCCCACTTCGACACCTACACGCCGCAGAGCGACGAAGATCTGGATAACAACCTCGGCGGCCTGACGCTGCAGGGCGTCGACGACAACGCCTCCGGCATCGGCGTGATGCTGGAACTGGCGGAGCGCCTGAAAAGCATCCCCACCGCCTACGGCCTGCGCTTCGTCGCCACCAGCGCCGAAGAGCTCGGCTCGCTGGGCGCACAGAACTACCTGCAGCGCATGAGCGCGGAAGAGAAAAGCAACACCGTGCTGGTGATCAACCTCGACAGCCTGATCACTGGCGATCGTCTGTACTTCAACGCCGGGCGCAACACGCCGCCGCAGATGGCGAAACGCTCCCGCGATCGCGCGCTGGATATCGCCCATCGCTACGGCATCGCCGCCGCCAGCAATCCGGGCAGCGCACAGCATCCGAAGGGCACCGGCTGCTGCTCCGATCAAGAGGTATTCGACGCCGCAGGCATCCCGGTGCTGTCGGTGGAGGCCACCAACTGGTCGCTGGGCGACAAGGACGGCTACCAGCAGCGCGCCGTCAGCCCGCACTTCCCGCAGGGCATCACCTGGCACCGCCCGCAGTATGACAACCTGCAGTACCTGGATCGCTACCTGCCGGGGCGGATCGACAAACGCAGCCGCGACAGCGTGCAGATCCTGCTGCCGCTGATCAAAGAGCTGGCGCAGGCGCACCCGCCGAAAGCACAGAAGAAAAAGTAGCCCGCAAAAAAACAGGGCCCAGCATTGCTGAGCCCTGTCGTGTGATTCGCCTCGTTTAGCCTTCGTGCAGGCCGCACTCGCGCTTCAGCCCGAAGAAACGCGTCTCTTCCTCGCTCATGCCCGGCTCCCACTTCTGGGTGGTATGGGTATCGCCTACCGACAGGTAACCCTGCTCCCACAGCGGGTGATAGTTCAGCCCGTGCTCGGTCAGATACTGGTAAATCTTGCGGTTGTCCCAGTCGATGATCGGCAGGATCTTGAACACCCCGCGCTGCACCGCCAGCACCGGCAGATTGGCGCGGCTGCCGGACTGCTCGCGCCGCAGGCCGGCGAACCAGCTCTGTGCCCCCAGCGTCTCCAGCGCGCGGTTCATCGGCTCAACCTTGTTGATCTGGTTGTACTTTTCAATCCCTTCCACGCCCTGTTCCCACAGCTTGCCGTAGCGCGCCTCTTGCCAGGCGGGAGACTGTTCGGCGCGGAACACCTGCAGATTCAGCTTCAGCTGGTCGGTCAGTTGATCGATAAAGCGGTAGGTTTCCGGGAACAGGTAACCGGTGTCGGTCAGGATCACCGGGATATCCGGCCGGATGCGCGTCACCAGGTGCAGACACACCGCCGCCTGAATGCCGAAACTGGACGAGAGTACGAACTCGCCGGGCAGATGCTCCAGCGCCCATTCAACGCGCTGTTCGGCGCTGAGGGTCTCCAGTTGGCCGTTGACCACCGCCAATGCCAGCGCCTGCCCGGATTTGGGCAACGCATTCAGCGCCGCCAGATCGAATTCAGCCATGTTGTCTCTCCTGCTACTTGAAATTACGGCCCCTCTGCCCAGGGGCCGCCCGGCCTCACTCCCAGAAATCTCGCGCCGGATCCAGCACCGGTTTGACGATGCCCGCGCGAACGGTGAAGTCGCCGAAGCCTTCGCCGGCATTGCGCTCCTTCGCCCAGCGCCCCACCAACAGGTCGATCTCGCTCAGGATCTCGTCTTCGTTGATGTTCTCGCGGTACATGCGCGGAATGCGCGTGCCTTCGCGGTTGCCCCCCAAATGCAGGTTATAGCGGCCGACCGCCTTGCCCACCAGCCCCAGCTCCGCCAGCAGCGCGCGGCCGCAGCCGTTCGGGCAGCCGGTGATGCGCAGCACGATATGCTCGTCGCCCACCCCGTGCCGATGCATGATCCCTTCCACCTTCGTGACGAACTGCGGCAGGAAGCGCTCGGCCTCCGCCATCGCCAACGGGCAGGTCGGGAACGATACGCAGGCCATCGAGTTCTTGCGTTGCTCGCTGATCTCGTCGTCGATCAGGCCATGATCGCGCGCCAGGGCTTCGATCTTTGCCTTCTCGCTTTCCGGCACGCCGGCGATGATCACGTTTTGGTTCGCCGTCAGACGGAAGTCGCCTTTATGGATCTTGGCGATCTCCGCCATGCCGGTCTTCAGCGGGCGCCCCGGATAGTCCAGCAGGCGGCCGTTCTCGATAAACAGCGTCAGGTGCCACTGATCGTCGATGCCCTTCACCCAACCGATGCGATCGCCGCGGCCGGTGAATTCATACGGCCGGCTCGGCGCGAAGGTGATGCCGGCGCGTTTTTCCACTTCGGCGCGGAAAACGTCCACCCCGACGCGCTCCAGCGTGTATTTGGTTTTGGCGTTCTTGCGATCGGTGCGGTTGCCCCAGTCGCGCTGCGTGGTCACCACGGCCTCCGCGACCGCCAGCGTATGTTCGAGCGGAATGTAGCCGAACTCGCTGGCCTGGCGCGCGTAGGTTTTCTTGTTGCCGTGCTCGATGGACAACCCGCCGCCCACCAGCAGGTTGAAGCCTACCAGCTTGCCGTTTTCGGCGATCGCCACGAAGTTCATGTCGTTGGCGTGCAGATCGACGTCGTTCTGCGGCGGGATCACCACCGTGGTTTTGAACTTACGCGGCAGGTAGGTCGGCCCCAGAATCGGCTCTTCGTCGGTAGTGGCCACCTTCTCCTGATCCAGCCACACCTCGGCGTAGGCGCGGGTGCGCGGCAGCAGGTGTTCGGAGATCTTCTTCGCCCACTCGTAGGCTTCCTGATGCAGCTCGGACTCCACCGGGTTGGAGGTGCACAGCACGTTGCGGTTCACGTCGTTGGCGGTCGCCAGCGCGTCCAGCCCCAGGCGGTTCAGCAGCTGGTGCACCGGTTTGACGTTGCCTTTCAGAATGCCGTGAAACTGGAACGTCTGGCGGTTGGTGATGCGAATGCTGCCGTACAGCGTGCTCTCCTGCGCGAACTTGTCGATGCCCAGCCACTGCTGCGGGCTGATGATGCCGCCCGGCAGGCGGCAGCGCAGCATCATGGCGTGGCGCGGCTCCAGCTTCTGCTCGGCGCGTTCGGCGCGAATATCGCGGTCATCCTGCTGATACATGCCGTGAAAACGGATCAGCAGGAAGTTGTCGCCGTTGAAGCCGCCGGTCAGGCCGTCGTTCAAATCTTCGGCGATGGTGCCGCGCAGGAAGTGGCTCTCCTTCTTCATGCGCTCCGCATCGGCCAGTTTGCCTTCGACTACCAAAGGCCCGGGGTGTTTATCACTCATCAGTAAACATCTCGCTGATAACGGCGCTCAACGCGCAGCTCACTTAAAAATTCATCCGCCTGCTCGGTATCCATGCCACCGTGCTCGGCCACCAGTTCCAGTAATGTGTTTTCCACGTCTTTCGCCATGCGATTGGCATCGCCGCAGACGTAAATGTGCGCGCCTTCCTGAATCCAGCGCCACACTTCCGCGCCCTGTTCGCGCAGTTTGTCTTGTACGTATATTTTATGTTGTTGGTCGCGGGACCAGGCCAGATCGATGCGGGTCAGCAGGCCGTCTTTCACATAGCGCTGCCATTCGACCTGATACAGGAAATCTTCGGTAAAGTGCGGGTTGCCGAAGAACAGCCAGTTCTTGCCGTCGGCGCCGTCGGCGTCGCGCTGCTGCATAAAGGCGCGGAACGGCGCGATGCCGGTGCCCGGGCCGATCATGATCACCGGCGCTTCCGGATTGGCCGGCAGGCGGAAGTTGTCGTTGTGTTCGATAAACACCCGCACGTCGCCGTCCTCCTCCAGGCGATCCGCCAAGAAGCCGGAGGCGCCGCCGCTGCGGGCGCGCCCGTCGATGTCGTAACGCACCACGCCTACGGTGATGTGCACTTCGCTTTCGTTCTCCGCCTGCGAAGAGGCGATGGAGTACAGGCGCGGCGTCAGCGGGCGCAGCAGACCGACCAGCTGTTCGGCGCTCAGGTCCGCCGGCGCCTGACGCACCATGTCAACGATCGGCGTGTTGTGCGCATAGTGCTGCAGCGCGGCTTTATCCGCCAACAGGCCGATCAGCGTTTCGTCGCGCGACAGCGCGGCGTATTTATCGACGATCGGCGTGGTGTTCTGCGTCAGTTCGAAATGGCTGCGCAGCGCCTGCGCCAGCGGCAGGGTTTGCCCTTCCACCTCGACCGGCTCGTCGCCTTTCAGCCACAACAGCTGCACCAGTTCGTCCACCAGCGCCGGATCGTTGTCGAACCATACGCCGAGCGCATCGCCCGGCTGATAGCGCAGGCCGGAGTCGCCCAGATCGATCTCGATATGGCGCACGTCTTTATCCGACGCGCGGCCGGTAATTTTCTGATTGACCGCCAGTTGGGCGGTGAGCGGCTGTTCCTTGCTGTACGGGCTGCTGTCGATCAGATCGACCGCGCCGCTGGCCAACACGCCCGGCGCGGCGCTTTCCGCCGGCGCGCGCGCCTTCAGCACCGATACCACCTGTTTGCGCCAGGCGGCGGCCAGTTCCTGGTACTCCACGTCGGCGTCCACGCGCTCCACCAGGCGCTCGGCGCCCAGCTCGGCCAGCTTGCCGTCGAAATCCTTACCAGACTGGCAGAAATTCTCATAAGAGGTGTCGCCCAGCCCGAACACCGCAAAAGCGGTATCATTCAGCTTCGGCGCCTTCTTCGAGAACAGGAATTTATGCAGCGCCACCGCTTCTTCCGCCGGTTCGCCCTCCCCCTGCGTCGAGGCGACGATCACCAGCAGGCGCTCTTGGGCTATCTGCTTGAACTTGTAGTCGCCGGCGCTGATCAGCGTGGCGCTCAGATTGGCGGCCAGCAGATCGTCGCGCAGCTGCTCCGCCAGGCGGCGCGCATTGCCGGTCTGCGAAGCGGAAATGATGGTGATGCCGGCGGCAGCCGCAGGGGCGACAGGCGCAATGGCCACGGCTCCGGGCTGTTGATTGACCATGCCCCAAAAATAGCCGGACAGCCACGCCAGCTGCGTCGGCGAATAGTCGCCGATCGTCGCCTGCAGGCGCGCCAGCTGTTCGGGCGTCAGCGGGAGCAAAGATGTTGGAGGAGCCTGAGTCGTCATTGCTGTACTTATTTCCTATACTTAGCGCCTTTCCTGCCAGGCGCGCGCCAGTGTCAGTCGCTGTCTCTTCGCTGCGTCGGGTGTGCGGAAAAGATCAGGAGAGTTTGTAAGGTTACCGAGCAGAATAGCAACGATTAAATAAGGGATAGCAATAAATCATAACCAAAATGACTAAGCTGTTTTTCTGGTAAGGGATAACGCTTAAACCGTTAAACAAAGTTTTTTATCCAGATGAAATTAAAGCGCTTTTTTTCATCGTTTTTTCACCGTTCAACATTTCGGCTCATTACCCCAGCCGATAGGTGCCGCAAACACCAAACAAAAAAAGTGTTAACCGGGCGCGGTTATCGCGGCGCTAGACCATAACGGTATAAATGGCAAGCAGACGCGCTTTCCGGTACTATGCGGCGGTTTTTGAGTCAATGAGGCCGTAATAATGGCAACCACGCTGTTTAAAGATTTTCAGTTTGAAGCCGCACACCGTTTGCCGCACGTGCCGGAGGGCCATAAATGCGGCCGCCTGCATGGGCATTCATTTATGGTGCGTCTGGAAGTGACCGGTGAAGTGGACCCCCACACCGGTTGGGTGATGGATTTCGCCGAGCTCAAGGCTGTGTTTTCCCCGATCTGGGAGCGGTTGGATCACCATTACCTGAACGATATTCCAGGATTGGAAAATCCCACCAGCGAAGTGCTCGCCGCCTGGATTTGGCAGCAGCTCAAGCCCCAGTTGCCGGAACTGACTGCGGTGATGGTGAAAGAGACCTGTACTGCGGGATGCGTATATAAAGGTTAAAAGAAAGGGCGCCGCAAAGGCGCCCTGATTTTAGGCGATGTTCAGATACTTGTGGGTCTGCATCGACAACCGCCAGTTGCGCGCGATGCAGGTTTCGATGCACAGGCGGGTCGCCTCTTCTTTCTGGCTGATCGGCTGCAGCGCAATAATCCTTGCCTTGTCGTCCTGCAGCGTCGCCAGCAGCGCGTCCAATGCCTCGATGTCGCGCTCGCGCGCCACCGGATGCTTCACCTCGTCGGCGCGCCGCAGCGCCTGATCCAACACCTTCATGCCGCCGCGCATATTCACCTTCGGCGAAACCGTCACCCAGGTTTTGGCGGAACAGCGAATGTCGTGGGTGCCGCTGGTCTCAATCTGGCAGCCGTAGCCATGCTGTTCGAACAGCTCGGTCAGCGGCGTCAGATCGTAGATGCAGGGTTCGCCGCCGGTGATCACCACATGGCGCGCGGTGTAACCTTGTTGGCGCATCACCGCCAGCAGCTGCTCGGCGCCGGCATTGCCCCAGGCGTCGCTTTCCTCTGTTTTGACCAGGATCCGTTGCAGGTCGACTTCCCGATTGGCTTCCTTTTCCCAGGTATGTTTGGTATCGCACCAACTGCACCCTACCGGGCAGCCCTGCAGGCGGATAAAAATGGCCGGCACGCCGGTGAAAAAGCCTTCGCCCTGCAAGGTTTGGAACATCTCATTGATCGGGTACTGCATCGGTTTCTCAATCTGGAAAAGTAAAAAGCGATTATCGCAGATTCCGGCCCGCCGACCAAACGGCCAACATTGTATTAAATTTTATTCTCCGCGCCGCCGCCAGCATATCCCACCGCCAATGGCGCTCATTTAATTTGTGAGTCGTGCTTTGGCCTTTCATCCGCGGTGCAACCTGCTCCACAGAAAACAACACGAAGTTAACAAATAAGATAATTATATTTGACATAAAGCGCCGACGCGCAGATGTATATACAAGCAAACACAAGCCGAGCGCCAGTTTCGGCCACGTTCCATCCATCACGACTACATCTGCGTTTAGAGGGTGCCATGACTCATTCCACCAGCGAGTTGAACATTCAGCAGGCCATCGACGACAGCAAGTTTTCGCTGTTTCACTGGACCCTGATCATTCTCGGATTCCTGATCCTCGCCATCGACGGTTTTGATACCGCCGCCATGGGCTATATCGCCCCCTCGGTCGCCAAAGACTGGGGCATCGTCAAACAGGATCTGGGGCCGGTGCTGAGCGCCGCGCTGCTGGGACTGTCGCTCGGCGCGCTGATCGCCGGGCCAATCTCCGACCGCATCGGCCGCAAGCGCGTGCTGGTGTTTTCCTGCCTGTTCTTCGGCCTGTCGAGCCTGGCCACCGCCTACGCCGGCTCGCTCAATAGCCTGACGCTGTGGCGTTTCCTCACCGGCCTCGGGCTGGGAGCGGCGATGCCCAACGCCATCACGCTGATCTCCGAATACGCGCCGCAGCGCTGCCGTTCGCTGGCGATCAATACCATGTACTGCGGCTTTCCGCTGGGTGCGGCCGGCGGCGGTGCCATTTCATCGTGGCTGATCCCGAGCTACGGCTGGCACAGTGTGCTGTTGCTCGGCGCCATTGCGCCGCTGGCGTTGACGGTCTTGCTGATCCTGCTGCTGCCGGAATCGGTCAAATATATGGTCAACCGCGGGCAGGATGCGGCGAAGATCAAGCGCATCGCGCAACGCTTCGTCAGTCAGAGCCTTGATGGTGTAACGCGTTTTTACCTGTACGAAGAGAAGCTGACGCAGGCCAAGACCAGCGTCGGCCTGCTGTTCAGCCGCCCTTACCTGCTCGGCACGCTGATGCTGTGGGTGACCTACTTCATGGGGCTGGTGATCTACTACGTGTTGCTGAGCTGGATGCCAATCCTGATGCAGGGGCTGGGCTATCAGCTGGAACAGTCGGCGATGCTCACCTCGCTGTTCACCTTCGGCGGCACGCTCGGCATTTTGGTAGCCGGCTGGCTGATGGATCGCTGGAATGCGCACAAGGTGGTCTCGAGCGGCTTTGTCGTCACCGCCCTGCTGATCGTGGCGATGGCGACCGAAGACAAGCAGATCGTATTGCTGGGCGCCTTCATCTTCCTGATGGGCGTCACCATGAACGGTGCGCAGTCCGGGCTGCAAACGCTGGCGGCCACCTTCTACCCCACCCACAGCCGCGCCACCGGCATCGCCTGGATGCAGGGCATCGGCCGCTTCGGCGGCGTCGCCGGCACCATGATGGGCGCCCAACTGCTGGCGATGCAGTGGGAAGTGCAGAGCATCCTGATGTTCCTGTGCGTTCCGGCGCTGATCGCCGCCATCGCCACGGTGTGCAAGATGAGCCGCAAGCCGATGCTGCAACCGGCCGCCTGAGCCTGGCAAGCCCGCCCACGGCGGGCTTTCTTCCCGCGGTGATAGGGCTTGTTTATCCTCCGCCGCCAACTGTAATCAGTCTGTAAAAATATTGTGACTAGCCGCCCAAAAATGAGTCATTTTTAATTCATTTTTGCCGAACAGCTCACTTTTCTCCGGCTTTTCGCACATGAAGCCGGCGATGAAAAATCGCATATCAACCTGATATAAAAAGAAAATAACTTTTTCTTATGCCACTTTTCAGCGGCAACTGGTCAGTGTTGCATATGCTTGTACATACAAGTATATGTTAATAAGCCCTACGCATTGTTATGCCGTGGTACTCATCCCCACCGCGGCATGGAATCTGCACCGATACTGTTTGAGGAAACTGCTGTGACTACAAATAACAAAGTTCGCAATGTCGATGTACGCGCGCCACGCGGCACACAATTAAACGCAAAAAGCTGGCTGACCGAAGCGCCGTTACGCATGCTGATGAACAACCTCGATCCTGAAGTTGCGGAGAACCCACACGAGCTGGTGGTGTACGGCGGCATCGGCCGCGCCGCACGCGACTGGGATTGCTACGACAAGATCGTCGAAACCCTGAAAACGCTGGAAGAAGACGAAACCCTGCTGGTGCAGTCCGGCAAACCGGTCGGCGTCTTCAAAACCCACGCCAACGCGCCGCGGGTGCTGATCGCCAACTCCAACCTGGTGCCGCACTGGGCGACCTGGGAACACTTCAACGAACTGGACGCCAAAGGCCTGGCCATGTACGGCCAGATGACCGCCGGCAGCTGGATCTACATCGGCAGCCAGGGCATCGTTCAGGGCACCTATGAGACCTTCGTCGAAGCGGGCCGCCAGCATTACGACGGCAGCCTGCAGGGCCGCTGGGTACTGACCGCCGGCCTGGGCGGCATGGGCGGCGCGCAGC
>OKQK01000354.1_pt1 | contig 11655 bp, 18 predicted proteins | sample 1609911 | NCBI WGS metagenome assembly OKQK01 (sample SAMN04436595, study PRJEB24849) | human gut metagenome | biome: human gut; feature: NICU; material: stool | host: Homo sapiens | place: USA: Saint Louis, MO | collected 2009-11-17 | reverse complement strand
TATGGTATAAATTTATATTTACAGAATGATATACAGTATTTTATGACAATAAATGATAAAAAAAATTATATTCTGCATTTTTAAATAATGATATGTTATCATTTTAGTATAATATATAATAGGAGGTAAAGAAAAATATATATATTTTTCTAAAGTTATGTATGATACAATTATTAAATAAAAAAATTAAAGTTAATGAAGAACAAATATCTAAAATTGCAACTATAGTTGAAAATAGTATAGGAATACCTCAAGATAAGAAGAATAAGTATGATAAACTGCTAGAAGAAATTGATAAGATACCTAAGTTTGGAAATGATATTCCTGAAGTTGATAGTTTTGCAAGAGATGTTGCATATACCTACACAAAACCTTTAGAAAAATATAAGAATCCAAGAGGAGGTCAATACCAAGCTGGATTGTATCCAGTATCAGCTAATGTTCCACTTGGTGGTCAAACAGGCGCAACTCCAGATGGAAGACTTGCACATAAACCTATAGCAGATGGAGTTTCACCATCAGCAGGAAAGGATGTCAAAGGTCCTACGGCAGCAGCAAACTCTGTATCAAAGTTAGATCATTCAATTGCATCAAATGGAACTTTATTTAATCAAAAGTTTCATCCATCAGCATTGAGTGGACGAGCTGGCTTGGAAAACTTTGTTTCATTTATTAGAGGATATTTTGACCAAAAGGGAAGTCATATTCAATTTAATGTAGTAAGCAAAGAAACATTACTAGATGCACAAAAAAATCCTGAAGAATATAAAACTCTTGTTGTAAGAGTAGCCGGCTATAGTGCTTTATTTACATCACTTTCAAGATCACTTCAAGACGATATTATTAATCGTACAGAGCAAATTGGTTTTTAAGGAAATAAATAATTATATGGAAAATGATTACTTGAAAACAAAAGGGAGAATATTTGATATACAGAAGTTTTCTGTACATGATGGACCGGGAATACGAACCATTATATTTTTGAAAGGATGTTTTTTTAGATGTAGATGGTGTTGTAATCCAGAGTCACAAGAATTCTCAATACAAGAAATGAAAGTGGATGGAAAATTAAAGTGCATAGGTGAAGATATTACAGTTGAAGAAGTAATAAAGCAAATAGAAAAAGATCGTCCATATTATAGAAGAAGCGGTGGTGGCGTTACTCTTTCAGGAGGAGAATGTTTATTTCAACCAGATTTTGCGTATGGATTGCTAAAAGGATGTAAAGACGTTGGAATAACAACGGCTATAGAGACAACAGCAGCAGCAGATTTCAGTATAATAGAAAGACTTTTGCCTGAAATAGATTATGTATTAATGGATATAAAACATATGAATCCAATAAAGCATAAAGAATATATAGGAAGAGATAATTCTAAAGTATTGGAAAATGCTAGAAAGATTTCAGAATATGGGTCCAATTTAACCATTAGAGTTCCTGTAGTTCCAGGCTTTAATGATTCAGAAAGAGATATTTTGGATATTGCGAAGTTTTCAAAAACATTAAATAACGTAAAAGAGTTACATTTACTGCCTTATCATAGACTTGGAAGGGACAAGTATACAGGATTAGATAGAAATTACTTACTTGATGATATAGAACCGCCTACACCAGAAAAGATGGAAGAGCTACTTGAAATAGTGAACAATGTAGGGCTAAATGGAAAAATTGGGGGTTAAGTCAAAATAACAAGGAGGCTTAATATGGATCAATTCTCCTTAGAAGATAGAATGCGAATAATTCAAGAAATTGTACCGGGTAAACAAATTACATTGGCACATGTAATTGCGAATCCAGATAAAGTATTATATAAAAAACTAGGACTAGATCCTAAAATTGATTATACAAAATCTGCAATTGGAATTGTCACAATGAGTCCAGCAGAGACATCAATTATTGCTGGAGATATTGCATTAAAAGCAGCAGGAATAGAGATAGGGTTTATAGATAGATTCAGTGGAACATTAATTATAACAGGTACAATTTCAGAAGTTGATGCAGGATTAAAAGCATTAACAGAATATTGCAAAGAAACATTAAATTTTACAATCTGCAATATTACAAGGACATAGGTATGAAAAAAGTAATTTTAATAGGACGAAGTGAATGTGGTAAGACAACATTAAAGCAAGTATTAAGTGGTGAAAAGCGTAGATATGAAAAGACTCAGGCTGTGAGCTATGCAGACTGGATTATAGATACTCCAGGAGAATATATACAGACAAAAATGCTTGGAGGAGCACTTGCTATATATTCATATGAAGCAGATATAATCGCGCTTATGGCATCGGCAATAGAACCTTTTACACTATTTGCACCTAATATTGTAAGCATGGCAAGTAGAGAAGTCATAGGAATTGTAACACAAATAGATAAAGAAAATGCCAAGATTAAACAAGCGGTTAGATGGCTTGAACTAGCTGGGTGCAAAAAGATATTTAAAGTAAGCTCCGTTACTGGAGAAGGAATTAATGAACTGGTTAGTTATTTAAAATAGCTGATTAAAAATAAGGAGGAAAAAAATGCAGAATGAATTTGAAATAAAAAAACAAATGTGCGAAATTGGAAAACGTATTTATAACCGCGGAATGGTAGCAGCAAATGATGGAAACATTTCTGTTAAGATTAGTGAAAATGAGTTTTTATGTACACCAACAGGAATAAGTAAAGGCTTTATGACCCCAGAATTTATTTGTAAGGTTGATATAGATGGAAACATATTATTTGCAAATAAGGGATTTAAGCCTTCATCAGAAATAAAAATGCATTTAAGAGTATATAAAGAAAGGCCAGATGTTAAATCAGTAGTGCATGCACATCCAATGTATGCAACAGGATTTGCAATTGCAGGAAGACCTTTAACACAACCTATTATGCCAGAAGCTGTAATTGCATTAGGATGTGTGCCAATAGCTAAATATGGAACACCTTCTACTGAGGAAATTCCTGATGCAGTATCTGAATATCTACAATATTTTGATGCAGTGCTATTAGAAAATCATGGAGCATTAACTTACTCAGATTCATTAGAAGCTGCTTATATGAAGATGGAATCTTTAGAATTCTATGCTAATCTACTATATATTTCTGAGCACTTAGGAGGTCCACAGGAATTATCAGAGGAACAAGTTGAAAAATTATATGAAATAAGACGTCAATTTGGAATGACAGGAAAGCATCCTGCAAATCTATGTCCAAATACATTATCAGGAAAGCCAAGTTGTCATACTTGTGGTGGATCATGTAAATCTCATAATGAATCTGATAAAGGCTTAGTGACTGAAATTACAAAGAAAATAATGGATCAATTAAATCTTAGATAGAGTTTAGAAAAGAGGAAACAAGATGAATGAGGCCTATGTACAAAGCATGGTAGAAGAAACTATAAATAAATTTATAACTCCTAAGATGAATTTGTCAAAGGCAATTTTTCTAACAGAAAAGATAAAAGAAGAGGCAAAAAGAATAGGTGTATCAGTAGTTGTAGCTATATCAAATGAGGCTGGAAGGCCAATTGCGATTCAATGCATGGATGATTCATATATTGCTAGCTATGATGTTGCACTAAATAAATCATATACTGTAGTGGCACTTAAAATGTCCACATTAGAGCTAAAAAAATTAAGCCAGCCTGGATGTTCTTTATATGGAATTCAATTTACTAATGAAGGAAAAGTAGTTATTATTGGTGGCGGAGTTCCACTTTTTTATAAAGGAAAGTTAATAGGTGGATTAGGTGTTAGTGGAGGAACAGAAGAACAAGATAGTGCACTAGCAGAATATGGACAGAAATGCTTAGAGGAGGTTATGTTATGTCAGTAAATGAAGAGCAGATCAAGTCAATTATAGAAAATGTAATTGCAAATTTAGGTGTAAATAAAAATGAAAGTAAAGAGCCTGGATTATTTGATGATATGAATGATGCAATAAGAGCAGCAAAAGAAGCACAAAAAGTAATGCAAAAAATGCCATTGGATTTTCGTGAAAAGATTATAAATAATATTCGTAAGAAGACATTAGAAAATGCTGAAACTCTTGCAAAAATGGCTGTAGAAGAAACTGGAATGGGAAACGTTGGTGATAAAATATTAAAACATCAACTTCTTGCAGAAAAAACTCCAGGAACAGAAGATATTAAAACAGAAGCATGGTCTGGAGATAGAGGGCTTACATTAGTTGAAATGGGGCCATTTGGAGTAATAGGTGCAATAACACCTTGTACGAATCCTAGTGAAACTATTTTGTGCAATAGTATAGGAATGATTGCAGGTGGCAATACAGTTGTATTTTGTGCTCATCCAGCAGCAGTAAAAGTGTCAAACTTTGCAGTTAAACTTGTAAATGAAGCGTCAATTGAAGCTGGAGGTCCAGAAAATATAGTTGTTTCATTAAATAAACCAACACTAGAAACAAGTAATATAATGATGGAACATAAAGACATACCTTTAATTGCAGCAACTGGAGGCCCCGGGGTAGTAACTGCAGTACTTTCATCAGGAAAAAGAGGAATTGGTGCAGGCGCTGGAAATCCACCGGTATTAGTAGATGAAACAGCAGATATTCAACAGGCAGCTGCACATATAATAAATGGCTGTACTTTTGATAATAATCTTCCATGTATAGCTGAAAAAGAAGTTGTAGCTGTAGAAAAAATAATTGATGAATTAATTTATTATTTAAAAGAAAATGGTGGTTATATAATTTCTAAGGAGCAAGAAGAAAAGCTGATATCTACTGTATTAACATCTAATGGCCTTAATCGTAAATGTGTAGGCAGAGATGCTGCTACATTATTAAAAATGATAGGTGTTGATGCACCAGAAGGGACAAGATGTATCATTTTTGAAGGTGAAAAGGAACATCCATTAATTTCAGAAGAATTAATGATGCCTATACTTGGTGTTGTTAGAGCAAAAAATGTAGATGATGCAATTGAAAAATGTGTATGGCTTGAACATGGAAATAGGCATTCAGCACATATACATTCTAAAAACGTTAACACATTAACTAAATATGCTAAAGCAATGGATACTGCAATTTTAGTTAAAAATGCACCTTCATATGCAGCACTTGGCTTTGGAGGAGAAGGTTTCTGTACATTTACAATAGCAAGTAGAACAGGAGAAGGATTAACATCTGCAAACACTTTTACAAAGCGTAGAAGATGTGTTATGTCAGATAGCTTATGTATTAGATAAAAGGAGGGAAAAGAAATGACTAATATTGATATAGAGCAAATTGTAAAGCAAGTTTTAGAAGGAATGGCAACAGAAAGTACAGGATGCAAAAATGGAGCATGTAAATGTAATGAATCAGCTAATTCAATTCCTAAAACAAGTCGTGTTGCTATGCTTACAGAATTAGAGCATTATGAAATAAAAGAATATCCAATTCCTGAACTGGGGGATGATGACATTTTAGTAAAGGTAGAGGGATGCGGTATTTGTGGAACTGATGCTCATGAGTTTAAAAGAGATCCATTTGGATTGATACCAGTAGTATTAGGTCATGAAGGTACTGGTGAAATAGTTAAAATGGGAAAAAACGTAACAAAGGATAGTGCAGGGAAACCATTAAATGTTGGAGATAAAGTTGTATCTTGTATGATATTTAAGGATAATCCTGAAATCACAATGTTTGATTTAAATAAACAAAATGTTGGTGGCGCTGATGTTTATGGTTTACTTCCTGATGATGATGTTCATTTAAATGGATGGTTTGCAGATTATATTGTAATACGTGGAGGTTCAACAATATTTAATGTAAGCGATTTAGATTTATATTCAAGAATATTAATAGAACCATGTGCAGTATTAATTCATGCAGTTGAGAGAGCAAAAACAACAGGAATTTTAAGATTTAACAGCAGAGTAGTAGTACAAGGCTGTGGACCAATTGGATTAATTTGTATAGCTGTATTACGCACAATGGGAATAGAAAACATTGTTGCAGTAGATGGAGAAGAAAAAAGGCTTGAATTTGCTAAAGAATTAGGCGCTGGAAATGTTGTTAATTTCAAAGACTATAAAGGAAATGAAGCCCTATCAGAAGGCGTTAAAGAAGCATTTGGTGGATACTTATCTGACTTTGCATTCCAATGTACAGGTTCACCAATAGCTCATGCAAACATATATAAATTCATAAGAAATGGTGGAGGACTATGTGAATTAGGATTCTTCATAAATGGTGGTGATGCAACAATTAATCCACACTTTGATATTTGCTCTAAAGAAATAACAGTAGTTGGATCATGGGTATACACATTAAGAGATTATGCTACAACTTTTGATTTCTTAAAGAGAGCTAAAGGAATTGGACTTCCAATAGAAAAACTTATTACACATACGTATTCCCTAGATAAGATTAATGAAGGCCATGAGACTAATCTTGCCATGAAAGGTTTAAAGATTGCAATAATTAATCAATAAAACATAGGAGAGTAAACATATGGCAAATGCTGTAGGAATGATAGAAGTATTTGGGTTAACAGCAGCTTTTGTAGCAGCAGATGCTGGATGTAAAGCTGCAAATGTTAAAATTGAAACTTTTGATAGAAATAAACCTGCAAATGCAGATGAGCTTCCGGTTCCACTTATTATTATGGTGAAATTTAGAGGAAGTGTAGAGGATGTTAGAGCAGCCATTGAAGCAGCAGAAGAGGCAGCAAAGGGAGTAAGTGGTGTAATATCTAAGTACGTAATTGCAAGACCGGAAGATTCAACAGAAAAGATGTTAAGAATAAGTGGACTTGATAAAAATTAAGAAAAGTAAATATTAAAACTCATATAAAAATAAAATTAATAAATTCAAATCTAACTGATGAACCAGAATTTAGTGATTTAAAATATCAATTAACTCCATGTTGGGTAAGATCAGGCAAGACTTGGAAAGATGTCCATGGTATATAGAGGAATTTAAAATGGCACAAGAAGCATTAGGAATGATAGAAACAAGAGGATTGGTAGCAGCAATAGAAGCAGCAGATGCAATGGCAAAAGCAGCAGAAGTTGTATTAATAGGAACAGAAAAAATAGGATCAGGATTAGTATCTGTTATGGTACGTGGAGATGTTGGAGCTGTTAAAGCTGCAACAGAAGTAGGAAGTCAAGCAGCTGCAAGACTAGGAGAATTAGTTGCAGTTCATGTAATACCAAGACCACATGCAGATGTAGAAAAAATACTTCCAAGTATAAAATAAACAAACTTCTTTGAAGAAAAGGAGAATGCTATGAAATCATTAGGCTTTATCGAAATACAAAGTGTAACAGCTGCAATAACTGCCTTAGATACCATGTGTAAGACAGCAGATGTTGAATTTGTTACCTGGGAAAGAAAATTAGGAGGAAGACTTGTAACAATAATTATACAAGGCGAAGTAGCGGCAGTTAAACAAGCAGTAGAAACAGCAGCAAAGAATGCGCTAAAGCCATGTATTCATGCGGTGATACCTAATCCACATGAAGAGATAAGAAGAATAGTAGCACTAAGTGCACAAAAAATAAAATAATACCAAAGAGGTGTATTATATTATGGCAGATAGTAAGAAACCAGATAAAACAGAAGAAGTTAATACTGATGTAGTAAATAATAAAGAGCAAGTAAAAGAAAAGGCTCAGGATAAAGAAGTCAAAAAAGAAAAGTCAAATAATAAGGAGGAAAAAAGAATGACACAACAAGCATTAGGAATGATAGAAACAAGAGGATTGGTAGCAGCAATAGAGGCTACAGATGCAATGTTAAAGGCTGCTAATGTAGAATTAGTTGGAACAGAAAAGATAGGATCAGGATTAGTATCTGTTATGGTACGCGGAGATGTAGGAGCAGTTAAAGCAGCAGTAGAAGCAGGTGCAGATTCGGCTTCAAGATTAGGAGAATTAGTTGCTACTCATGTAATACCAAGACCACATACTGATGTAGAAAAAATACTTCCTTCTATTAAATAGTACTTAGAAAGCGCAGGTGGAAAAGGTGGACGAAAAAATCCTTGGATTGATTACAAAAATAGTTAAAGAGACATTAGAAAAAGAAGAAGCAGTTTCAAAGGATTATATGGTTCCAATAGGGGTGTCAGCAAGACATATTCATTTAGCACAAGAGCATATTGAAATATTATTTGGACCTGGCTATCAATTAACAAAAAAGAAGGATTTAATGGGTGGACAATTTGCAGCAAATGAACAAGTTACTATTGTAGGAACAAAACTTAGAGCAATAGAAAATATTAGAGTTTTAGGCCCTGCAAGAAGTAAGTCCCAAGTAGAGGTGTCTCAAACTGACACCTTTAAGCTGGGAATTAAAGCACCAATCCGTGAATCAGGCAATATAAAAGGATCAGCACCTATAGCAGTAGTTGGACCTAAAGGAACAATTTATTTGGATGAAGGTTGTATTGTAGCAAAACGCCATATACACATGTCTCCTAAAGATGCTATTTCAGCAGGAGTAGAAGATGGAGATATTGTTGCAGTAAGAGTAAATAATGATAGAGAAACAGAATTTCATAATGTACTAATTCGCGTTGATGAAAGTTTTACATTAGAGATGCATATTGATGCAGATGAAGCAAATGCAGCAAATGTTTCTAAAGATGCTTATGGAATACTTGTTAAAGTATAAAGAAGGTGCAAAATGATAGTGGGAAAGATTGTCGGTAGTGTAGTAGCGACAAGAAAAAATGATAAATTAGTAGGATCAAAATTTATGATTGTTGAGCCTATAGACAATATGCCAACTAAATATCGTATGGTTGCTGTTGATAATGTAGGAGCTGGAATAGGTGAAATAGTGCTTATAGCTACTGGAAGTGCTGCTCGTATAGGATGTAATATGGAAGATGCACCAGTTGATGCAGCAATTGTTGGAATCATAGATGATGGAATAGGATTGGAGTAGATGTACAATGGATATATTGGAATTGAAAGAAATTATGCAAAATAATGGTATTGTGGGTGCGGGTGGTGCTGGATTCCCTTCTTACGCAAAGTTAAATGATGGCATTGATATTATTATATTAAATTGTGCAGAATGTGAGCCGTTACTTAAACTTCATCAGCAACTATTAGCTTTAAAGGCAAGTGATATAGTAAATGCATTAAATCTAATTGCTGAAATTGTAGGAGCAAAAGAAGTTGTCATTGCAACAAAAGAATGCTATGCAAAGACAGTAGAAGCTGTACAAGAGGTTATAGAAGCAAGAAAATTCTATGCCAAAACTCGAATTTCTTTCCTTCCTGAAATATATCCAGCGGGAGATGAAATCATCACTATTTATGAATCTACTGGAAGGATTGTTGAGCCTGGTAAATTGCCATTATCTGTAGGGGTTATCGTATATAATGTAGAAACTGTCTATAATATATATCAAGCATTATTTGAAAATAAGCCAGTTACACATAAGTATATAACAATTGCTGGAGAAGTAAATGAACCTAAAACAATAAAGGTTCCAATTGGAATTACTTTTGATGAAGTAGTAAATCTTGCAGGAGGATCAACAATAGAGAATCCGGCATATGTTCATGGTGGACCTATGACTGGAAAGTTAGCTAAAGGAATTGATGTCATTACAAAGACATCTAATGGAATATTGGTTTTACCACAAGATCAGTATATAGTTAGAAAAAAGAATCAAAATATAGCAATTAGTGTTAAACAAGCAAAATCTGTATGTTGCCAATGCAATCGATGTACAGAAATGTGCCCAAGAAATATGATTGGATATCCAATTGAACCACATGCAGTAATGAAAAATCTTATGTTTGTTAATAAAGCAGATGTAAAATCATCTTTAAATACATTTTTCTGCTCTCAATGTGGAATTTGTGAAATGTATGCTTGTGAGCAGAGTTTATCCCCTCAAATATTAATAAGTGAATGTAAAACACAATTAAGAAATAATGGTATTGCAGCTCCTAAAGATATTAAGCTTTCTAAAATGAATGAATTAAGAAAAGCAAGAATGATATCAGTAGAGCGTTTAACAGCAAGACTAGGTCTTTCGAAATATGATAGAGCAGCACCTTTAAGCATAGAAGAAATTAGCACAAAGCAAGTAAAAATAAAATTAAGTCAACATATTGGAGTACCTTCTATACCAGTAGTAAAAAAAGGAGCTTTTGTAGAAGAAGGTCAGCTAATTGCAAAGGTTAAAGAAAATAGTCTGTCAGTGCCTTGTCATTCATCTATGGCTGGAATAGTATTGGATGTAAATGAAAAATATATTATAATAGGTAGAAGATAATTAGAGTTATAGTATGAAAAGGGACAGATTGAAAATATAAATATAATAAATATTTAACTGCAGTAACAATGCGGGCAGGAGGTAAAGATGGGAAAAGCAATTGGAATGGTTGAATACTTAACAGTATCAACAGGAGTTCAAGCTGCTGATATGATTCTGAAAACTGCTAAAGTATCTATAATAGAAGCTAAAACAGTCTGTCCAGGAAAATATATTATCATATTCAGTGGAGAATTAAGTGCAGTAAATGCTTCAATAGAAGCATCAAAAAATGTTCATGGTGAAAAACTTATAGACAGCTTTCTTTTAGGAAATCCACATGAATCTATATTTCCAGCAATTTATGGAGCAGTAGAAATTAAGAATAAGAGAGCCCTTGGAGTCTTAGAAACTTTTTCGGCATCATCAATTATAGTTGCAGCCGATGAGGCAGCTAAAACATCTGATGTAGAGCTTATAGAAGTAAGAATAGCCAGAGGAATGAGCGGGAAATCTTATCTTATGTTAACAGGAGATATAGGAGCTGTAGAAGCTGCAATTAAAAAAGCTTCAGCTGTAGTTGGAAAAAATGGAATGCTTTTAGATAGCTCTATAATGGCAAACCCAGACGAAGGACTCTGGAATACTATTTTATAAGGTGTAGGAGAAATCAATATGTTGGCGATAGAAAGAAGAAATGAAATTTTATCTAAATTAAGAGAAGAAAAGAAAGTATTAGTTGGTGACTTGAGTAAGTATTATAAAGTGACAGAGGAAACAATAAGAAGAGATCTTGATTTATTAGAACAAAAAGGTCTTGCAAAGAAAACTTATGGTGGAGCAGTTTTAGTAGATGATTTAAAGGAAGATTTACCATATAACGTTAGAAAACAAACTAATATTAAGCAAAAAAAGATAATTGCTGAGCTGGTTTCAGATATGATTCAAGATGTTAGATGCCAGCAGTACAGCACTATATATTGCAAAAAGTATACGCGATAAAGAAAATATAACTATTATCACTAATTCTTTAGAGGTTATGATAGAACTAGCTGATAAAAAAGGATGGAGAGTATTATCAACAGGAGGTCTTATGAAAGAAGGCGCCTTAGCACTTATTGGACCACAAACTGAGAAGATGATTGATAACTTTCATGTTGATAAAGCCATTATCTCATGTAAGGGAATAGATAAAAATATAGGAATTACAGATTCCAATGAAGCTGATGTTGAAATTAAAAAGCATATGATAAATGCTGCAAAAGAAGTGATATTAGTTGTAGACAGCGCTAAATTTGATAAAATATCATTTATTAAAATGGAGAATTTCTCAAATATTGATTATATAGCAACAGATACAAATCCATCTGAGGAATGGCATGATACATTTGAGAGAAATGGTGTAAAGCTTAAAACAAAGTAAATATATATTTTA
>OKQK01000351.1_pt1 | contig 11710 bp, 10 predicted proteins | sample 1609911 | NCBI WGS metagenome assembly OKQK01 (sample SAMN04436595, study PRJEB24849) | human gut metagenome | biome: human gut; feature: NICU; material: stool | host: Homo sapiens | place: USA: Saint Louis, MO | collected 2009-11-17 | reverse complement strand
ATTTCAAGCACTCGGCTCTCCACCGTTTTCTGTTGTTTCATAATGTTCCTCCAAAAATTAAAGGGACAGAGTTTTTACGCTCTGCCCCGACTGGTTAATGTTCGCTTGTTACTTACTTCTTACGGTTTTTAACCTGAAGAAAGATAAAGCCGCCGACAATAACGGCGACTAATGCGATAGCGATAATTGTCTTTGCTTCCATTACTCGTTACCCTCCTTTTTCTTCTTTTTGTGTGCAACATCAGAAGTTACGGCGATACCGACAGCAGAAAGTCCGGCAAGGACATACCAAAGTTTCATATTGGTATCATCTCCTGTTTTCGGAGTATCCCTCAACTCATTGTGCATTTTTACAACGGCTGTTTCATCAAGTTTGATAGTAACATTCTGGTCGGCAGGTGTGATATATGCGGCAGACGCATTGTTTGCCACTTCTGATACGGTATATTCGCCAATACGAAGTCCCTCAATCACGATTTCGCCGTTCTTATCTGTTTCAAATGTCATATCATAACCGTTTGCTCCGGTTACTCTGAACGCAAAACCTTTAACCTTACCGTCCGAAGATGTCTTGACGATTTTCAGTGTTCCACGCATAGCTTCATTGATAAATCCAACACCTGCTTTATTCTCAACGGAATAAGTTGTTTCGTCTTTCTCAATGAAAACAGAGTATTCTCCCTTATCAAGCAGGAAGCCCTCCGGTGCTTTGGTTTCACGGACAATATATTTTCCGTAAAGCAGCTCTTTCATCTCATAAATTCCGGTTTCAGTTTCTTCAAGATTTCCGATAAGTTCATCGCCATCATCAATCTTTCCGTTCTCATTGGTGTCCTTATATACCTCAAAGGTTGCACCCGTAAGTTTGTTATCCGGATATTCAGCGTCCACCTTCGTGAGTCTGATATTGCCGTGAACATACTCATTGACAATCTCAATTTCAACTACCTGCTCGGCTTTGCTGATATTGACCTCATACGCTTTTTCATCAAGAACAAATCCCTTTGGCTGCTCGATTTCTCTTACAATCCATTTGCCATAAGGAACTTTTGCAAAAGAAAAACTACCGTCTTTTGCAGAGGTAGTCGTCATAAGTGCAGTATCCTTTGTAAATTCTGTTTCTTCGGCTTTGAAGATACCGATAACAGCACCCTCAAGTGCTTCTCCATTCTCGTCAATCTTCTTCCCTGATACAGAACCATAGATAAGTTCATTCTTGATTTCTTTTCCGTCATTCACTTTGATTTCAACCGTTGCGGTATCCTGACCTGCGTATTCAAATACAACCGGATACTTCGTATCAGAGAGAATATAATGCTCATCGGTTGCAATCTCTTTGACATAGTATTTGCCAAACGGAAGGTCTGACTTCATAACAGCAGTTCCATTTTCATTTACGCTGACAATCTCAATCAGTCCATCAGCCGGAATAACTGTACCGCTTGCAGATACAATATCTTCTGCGGCATAAAGACCAAAGCTGATATTTTTGATTTCTCCGTTATCGCCAATACCAAATGTCTTATCCTTTTGCACTTTCTGTCTTTCGTTATAGAACGATGTGGAAGTTTCAGTAACAGAGATATTCTGACCTGCATAAGTAAGCTCAACCGTATGTGTTTCTCCACTGACTACCATTCCGTAAGGTGCGGTAATTTCCTTGACCTCGTATTTTCCGAGATAAAGTTCTTTGCTCTTAACAAATCCATCGGAGCTTGTTGTGATAGTATCTACCACTTCGCCCTTTGAATAGCGGAGTGTACCATCCGGTGTACTAATATCTTCCGCAGCACGGACTTCATAAACTGCACCCTCAAGTCCTGCCACTTCATAAACAGGCTGATAAATAACATCACTGTCCTCAGAACCACTTACATTGACACCACTAAATACTTCTCCGGTCTTTTCAACCGTGATAGTACCTTTCTGTGCCATATTCGGCTTATTGACTTTCACAACAGTTACGCCACCTTCCTCTGTGGAATTTTCTTCGGTAATATCAAAATATACCGGAGTATCATCAAGTACATATCCGTATGGAGCTTGTACCTCTACGATAGAATATCCCTTGCCGTAATCCAGTTTCTCAGGTGTGACAAGAGAACCATTTGCATCGGTATAGAACACATCAATCGTGGTCGGTGTCGGATAAGTAAAGGTCATTTTGACCTGATTACCCTGCGGGTCGTAAATCTTAAATCCTGCTCCTGCATACGGAATACTCTTTCCGCTTTCTGCGTCCACCTTAACTACATTGACAAAGCTCTCGAAGTTACGGTTATTGATGAGATAACGATAAGTCTGTGCGTTCTGTGAAATGAACACATCAAAATCATCCATCATCTCTCTGCCTTCCCAACCGGAAGTCTGGTGTACGGTATAAATACCATACGGCATATCTTTTGTCTGACCGAAGCCATTTTCATCGCATACGATAGTATCTCTCTCGTCTTTATTGGCTGCGTCATAGCTTCCGGCAGATTTCAGGTAAATCTCAAAGGAAGCACCCTTTTCAGGTGTTTCAATCTTTGTTTCTCCATCATCAGTGTGTTTAATGATAGCCACATTGCCTTTGATTACCTGCTCGGTTACATCATTGGAAGTAAGGTTGTGTTCCACCTCATAAAGTTTCGGGTCTGCACCTACCTTGTGAATGGTCTTATCAAGGAGATAGCCTTCACTCGGTGTAATTTCTCGGATTGTCCAGTCGGTATCACAAACATATTCTTTGGTAGTGAACTGACCGTTTTCATCAGTAACATACTTATCTACAAGCGTTTCGCCCTTATAGATACCGTAAACTGCTCCCGAAAGTTTGGCATTGCCCTGTGCTTCGCCCTTCTCAGCGTCGCTCTTTGTGACTGTTACAGTAAACTTCTTCAAAATGTTATTGAAGTTTCTTGTGGTTACTTCTTTCCACTTCACTGGTGCAGTCTGATTTTTCGGTACGACATAACGGATAGCTGTGTCTACTTCTTCAAGTGTATATGGTTCAGAACCACTGATAAGCACATCTTTGAAAGTTGCCACACCGTTTTTGTCTGTAACTGCATACTGGTCAACAGCATCACCGGAAAGAGAAGTACCGAAAAGATGGAACTTCACACCTTCAACAAGGTTATCTTCTGAGGACTTCACTACCTGAAGGTCGCCACGCTTCAATTTGTTATTGAAAGTGACCTTTGCAATCTGTCCTGCTACAACAGTAACTCTATGTGTTTCCTGCGGCTCGTACTTATCGTATGCCTGCTCGGTTACAGTATAGATACCCGGCATAAGGTTATCAATCTGGAACTTACCGCCATTAGCTGTTGTAACTGTCTGATTGATACCGTTTCCGGTAATCGTGAAGTTGATACCGTCAACCTTGCCGTCCTCACTGGTCTTTACAATCTGACAAGAACCATAGCTGACTTTCATCTTCACATAACCGTTGATACTGTCGCTTACTTCCTGAGCATAGCTGACAACATCCTGCACACTGGAGTTCTGACCGTGTTTGCCCTCTGACCATACAACCACACCTCTGCGGACTGCATTTTTCTTCGTTGCGGTAATGGTAAATTCCTTACTCGGTGCAGTATCCATAGAAACAGTAAGTTTGTTACCATTCACTGAAAAGCTCACTCCACTGATACTTGCCTTGAAATTATATTTGGACAGCACATTATTGGAATCTGTCAGAGTAGTTGTGTACTTGCTTCCGTTCCACTCAAGTTCTATTGTCTTTGCCGAACCGGATGATTTATTACAAAAACTCGGTATGGTCGCATGGTTCTGTACACTCTGCACCATACTGTTGTAATAACTGAAAATCTTATTGCGAAGCGGATGTTTTGCATTGATGACATCTTTCACATTGCTGCAACCACTGGCTGCTACATGATTGAAGTTCACATCACGCTCTCCGATAACAGTTTCCCAGATAAGAAGCTGTGTGGCATAAGCCTGTGCAATGCTGTTTGCTGCTGCTTCATTCTGTGACCTCCAAGATGTCGAGATTGTCCCACGGTAGCCATACTGTAAAATACGACCAACGAAAAGACGGATTTCATCTCCGGAAATAACCCCATTGGATGCAAGGTTATTAAAATAATTTTCGTCATACTTATTCATTGTCTGACCGACCTTGAGCGAAATTCCCGGCTCAATACAATAAGCAACATTGCCTGAGTATGAGCCAATAGCCTTAAGATTGGTAAAATTGGAACGTCCGGTATGCCAACCATTTTTCAAGGTCAAATTACTGTGTCCCCATACCCCATCGTAATTAGCATCGCCATCACGAGGGAAATCGACCATATAAACATCGGCTTTTTCTCCCGAAGCAGCATATGCTGTTGTCGAGCCAATGCCTGCAAAAGTGGTCACACACATAAGGGTCGCCAAGAAAAGCGACGTGACTCTTTTGAATTTTGACTTTATCATTGCGTTTCCTCCTGTAAAAATTGAAAAACACACCGTATCTCTACGATGTGCCTTTGTGGATTTTCTCTTACGACAAGATTTACCTGCCGAAAAACAAATGCGGATTTTTCGTTAATTTTTCATTTTACCATACACCTCCAGTCCGTTCATACTGTGCGATTGCCCCTTAGAGATAGACATATACTTTGAGATAGTTATATTCAAGTGAGATAGTATATATCATTTTCGGTAGGTAAAAGTATAACTAAGGGGTTAGAGTGTGAGAAAGGGGAACTGTAAAACAGGCTATCTGCTGTCACGCTCTGCACGATTACGCAAGAACCTGTTGTAATGCTCCAATGCCTTGCAGACAAAATCCTCCGTCTGACTGACGGGAATATTTTTCGGGATAAGCTGTCTTACTCTGTCGCCCCTCAACACGATTTTTTCCTTTTGGTTCGGCTTTTCCTCAGACATAACAGCGTGGATTGCTTCTGTTGTAAGGTTGCCCTCGTTGAATAACTTTCGCATACGGATTGTCTGGTCGTGTGACGGGGTAGCGTCATTCAGGTCGATTTCATCAACCACATCACGCTGGCAATCTTCGTCAAGATAGGAAAGTTCTACGGCAGGACGCATTTTAATACGCCCCTCGTCAACAAATTCAAGCAGCTCGGGAACAAGGTTTGTCAGGCGGACATAACGCTGTATTTGTGTGTTACTGTCCTGACTCTCAGAAGCTAAAATCTCTCTTGATTTACCCACAATAGAATTGTGTCCCACTGGGACTCCATTTTCTTTGCTCGGTCTGCCTGCTTGCCTTTTCATTGCTTCCAAACGCATTTTCACTTGGCAATATCTCTGACCTCTGAAAATTACTCTCAACCATTAAAATGGTCGCTTCATCTCTGTTCAGGTCTACAATCTCACTTCTCAGGGTTTCAAATCCTGCCAGTTCACAAGCTCGCTTTCGTCTGTGTCCTGAAACAAGTTCATATCTGCCGTCCTCTTTCTGCCTTACCGTTGCCGGAGTAATAACCCCTCTTTCCTTGACACTCTCCACAAGCTGCATCATATCTTCATCGTCCCTGACCTTAAACGGATGGTCTGGGAAATCATCAATCAGCTCTAACGGAATATCTCGGATTTTTGAAAGCTGTTCTTCATCTCTCTGTGCCTGAGTGGTAAATAAATCATCGAGCTTCGTGAGAGTGAAGTCGCTCTTTCTTCCTGCCATCGGCTAACACCTCCTTTGTAAATTCAGCGTATGCCTTAGACACTGTGCTGTTTGGCTCATACGCATAAATGCTCTTGCCTTTGGAAGAAGTTTCAGCGGCTTTTACGGCAATCGGGATTTGTGTTCGATACATTCTTATCTGATTACCGAAATTCGCCCTGAGTGCTTCTACCGTACTCTTTGCAAGGTTTGTTCGGCTATCCACCAAAGTAAGCAGCATACCGTCTATCTTAATATCCGGATTGATATACTTCTTTACTTTTGAAATGGTCTGCACAAGCTGTGTCATACCCTTTGCCGGCAAATACTGAGCCTGAACCGGAATGATAACACTGTCTGCCGCCGATAAAGCATTGAGAGTAACCATACCAAGTGAAGGCATACAGTCTATAATTACATAATCATATCTGTTCTTCACTTCACTCAGATAATTTTTAAGGGTAGTTTCTCTGCTCATTGCGTTCACAAGGTTAAATTCCATTGCTGAAAGCTCAAGGTTTGCCGGAACAAGGTCAACACCTTCTTCGTGGTGCAGGATACCAACCATAGGGTCTGTCATCGTTTCATTGATTACATCTGTGAGTTTCGTTGCAAGCGTGATACCCAAGCCGTCTGTATCCTGCCAACCAAGACAAGTCGTTAAATCTCCCTGCGGGTCTGCGTCTATGAGCAATACTTTCTTGCCCTGCATTGCAAGCCCGACTCCAAGATTAACTGTTGTGGTGGTTTTTCCGACTCCGCCTTTCTGGTTACATACGGAAATCGTTTTACAGTTTGACACTTCTTTTTGCCCTCCTTTCTGAAAATTCATAGCCACCGCATTATGGCTATGTACCTGACCGACTCATTTCCTAATCGGTCATAGCAATATTTGTTCTCAACACCCCTTGCCAAGCAAAATGCTTATGGGAAGTCACTAAGGAACAGACTGCTTATCTGTATCATAGGATTCTAACCTCTGCCGGGTACTCCGCCAGCTCCGTAGAGAAGTATCATTATCATTCTGACTGTCATCGCCATATCAGGGGCAACCTGATACTCATAACCGGAGTTCTCGCTATTCTGAAATACAGAAATCACGGCGTACCTGCTAAAGTGGCTATCATCAGAAATAAAGTCTTAGTGAATGACTTATTCAATTTTCAAGCGAAAAGGCTTCCGTTTTTGCTATCCGGAATGAACCCCTTCACTCATTTGGACAAAGGGGTATGAAATGCACACCCAAAATCTCCGCTTTTCCGAAAATTTTTCAAAAAATTTTTTTGAAATAAAAAAAGCCGCCTGCTCTGGTTAGGAAACAGACGGCATATCAACGTTCTAAATGTATTCAATTTTCAATTTCTTTTTCTTTGCTCCAAGCACTTTGCAGAGGACATCATCTACTGCGTCGGTGTATCGTCCCTGGGCTGCTAAATTGTTCTTCAGTTCAATGAGCGATTGTATCACTCGGCTTCGTTCTTCTTCATTTAAGTATAGATGATAGGTTTTCTCTCTCATTGGCTGTCCCTCCATCTTTCAAATGTATTTTTGATTATCTCCACATCTTCCTCTGTATCGGAAGAAATAAATATATGTACGCTCTGAAAAGCTTTCTTTAAATTATTGGCATAATCCAGTTCTGTGCCTTTCATCGGCAGCTTAATCAGCCTTATCCCTCTTTGCTTGCACATATATGCTTTCATTATTTCTATATTCTCGTCAGCACTTTCTGACTCAATAGCCAACTTCTCTGAAGCTATGTATGTTTCAAGCGAAACTCCAAGCAATCGGTCAGAACCAAGTTCTGCTTTCAAACCTTTCCTATTAGAATAATAGCTGACCGCCAAAGCAGGAAATAATGACAAATACTCCTGCTCACAAAATCGACAGCCTTTATTCAATATCGTTCTTTCATTTATCTTCATACTCCACGAATGACCGTGCCTGCATTTCCACCACGCTCTCTTTGCCGAAGTTCGTGATACCTCTGTCGGCTTCAATTTATTCTGTTCATAATCCCATTCACTGAGAAGCTGACTGTCCGTTGTCGCCAAATCATTATATCCGGCAAGGACTTCTCTCTCTGCACAAACGGAGCATACCGTACCTTTCACACGGGCATTGACAACGGATTTCCACTCATTACCGCATTTTCTGCACTTCCACCAGACGTTTTTCCTCGACTTTGCATTTACTTCATCAGGCTTCAATGGTAAGTTCTTCTCCGACCACTCCGAAGCAATTTCAGGGTGTGTTGTCTGCAAATCGTTAAACCCTTTCGAGAATATGTACCCACTGCAATACGGGCATTTACTCCCACCGGAACGGGTAGAAATAAGGGTGTTCCACTCTCTGCCGCAATCCTTACACTTCCACCACGCCTTACGATTGGCAAAGACCGTAACCTGAGTTGGAAGTAACGGATAATTTCTGTCCGACCACTCGGCAGCTATATCCGGCAGAAGCGTTGCAAGGTCATTAAATCCTGCCAACACTTTATTATGAGAGCAATACGGGCAACCCGTTTTATTTATTGTCCTGCTCTTAACGACAGCTTCCCACTCATGACCTTTTTTACATCTCCATATCACTTTCTTATGAGAACCAATAGAAACCTCTGTCGGTTTTATCTTATTCTTTTTTGACCACTGCTTTTCCAGTAGCGGCTCTAATGTCGCCAAATCGTTAATGCCTGCAATCACTCTTGCACCGGAACATATCGGGCATTTTTCTCCATTGGAACGAGCCTTAACGCTTGTCTGCCATTCGTGACCGCAAGCACCTTTCCACCATACCTTTTTATTCGAGCCGAAAGATATGCTGTCCGGTGTCAGTGGCAAATTCTTTTCCGACCACTCGGCAACCAATTCCGGATGTACTGCCGCTAAGCTGTTACTCATATCAAATCCTCTCCTTCCTTTGGCTTTATTATATGAAGAAAAGGTACTTGCCCCAAGTTTGCGAATATGCGGATAAATTAAAAAAGCCCTTTGAGAAAGGGTATTCCTCTCTCAAAGGGAGTTAATCAAACTGAAATTTGTCGCTTTAATACCCGTGGTCAACATGTTCCCAATTCCCACTGTCATTCCTAATTAGAATCCATTTCCAATCATCATATGTTGAATCCGGATTAAGCGAACCATCCCCGCCTGATGAGTCTACATCGAAAGATGATAATATTACGATTGCTTCATCCGCGTCATATTGTTCAGCCCATTCATCAAATTCATCGGCGTATGTATCTCCGGGATAGGACAGTTTTGTCAGTGTGCAGCCGTCAAATTCGTTGCCGAAATAGTCTTTTACTGTTTGGAAAGCCGCCTCAATATCACTGTCTGAATATATTTCCGATGGTTTCCAATCAGGAATTTGAACATTGTCAATATTCCCACCACTATTCTTTCCACTACAGCCGGCAAGAACAAAAATCATTATCAAAGCTGTCAGAAAACAGAATAAAGTTTTCCTATTCATTTTTCGATACCTCCTACGAATTCAAATTTTCATCCCTACAGACTTGAATTTATCGTAGTAGTGCATCTCTTAAATACCCCAGACCACTTTGGATATTTGCTCCTGCTCTATCGATAGCACCCGCTATAATGATTGCGGCAACTATAATTGCAGTCGCTATAATAATTTTACCTATTAGATGTTGATATTCTTTCATAGTTATGTCTCCTTTCAAATTCAAATTTGTCGTTTTCTTTTATCCCCATTATAACTTTTCTCCATAACCACTGCAATGAAAACCTAATCGGTGATTTACATTTCTCTCTCTTCTAAAAATGGGCAATCCCTATTTCAGGACTGCCCATTCATTCTGCTAATTATGCGATTTTTTCTTGCTTGCACCGATTTCTGCATCAATTGATGTAAGTTTGATGTAAATCGCTGTTTTTTCAGTTTTTTATCAAATGAAGTACGTCCCGTTTATTTTTTAAAACGGTACATCTTTACATCATCTTAATAGAGCTTAGCACCTGCCGGAATGTGGTCATCTACCATCAGAAGATGAAGCTTTTCTTCGCCTTCTTCTTCGTGAATAGCACTGAGGAGCATACCGCAAGAGTCAATGCCCATCATAGCTCTCGGTGGAAGGTTTGTGATAGCGATAAGAGTCTTTCCAACCAGTTCTTCCGGCTCATAAAAGCTATGAATACCGCTTAAAATGGTTCTGTCTGTGCCTGTTCCGTCATCAAGAGTGAACTGTAACAGTTTCTTTGACTTCGGTACTGCAACACACTCTTTAACCTTTACTGCACGGAAATCTGACTTGCTGAATGTATCAAAGTCTACCATTTCCTCAAACAAAGGCTCAATCTTTACCTTAGAAAAATCAATCTTTTCAGGCTCTGCTTTCACTTCTTCAGTAGCCTTAGATTTTACATCATTTTTCTTATTTACATCATTCAGGGTCTTCATTTGTGGGAACAGCAACACTTCCCGTATCGTCTGTGAATTTGTCAACAGCATCACCAGTCGGTCAATTCCCAATCCAACACCACCGGTTGGCGGCAGACCATACTCCAATGCCTCCACATAATCCGTATCCATCTCATTTGCTTCATCATCCCCCAGATCACGCAGCTTCAGCTGATTCTCAAAACGCTCTCTTTGATCAATCGGATCATTCAGCTCAGAGAATGCATTCGCATACTCATGCCCGTCAATAAACAGCTCATAGCGATCCGCAAATCTAGGATCCTGCGCATTCTTCTTCGCAAGCGGACTGATTTCCACCGGATGCCCATATACATATGTTGGCTGAATCAGCGTTTCCTCAACATACTTCTCAAAAAACAGATTGATAATATGTCCGACACTGTTATGCTTCTTCTCAACCTCAATATCATGCTCCTTCGCAATTGCACATGCATCCGCAAAGCTCATTTCCTGCCAGAAATCAACACCGCATGCTTCCTTGATACCATCCACCATATGTAATCTCTTAAACGGTGCCTTCAAAGAAATCGTCTTATCCTGCCACTCGATTTCTGTCGTTCCGCATACCGTCTCTGCCACATGATTCAACAGACCTTCCACCAGATCCATCATCCCGCTCAGATCAGAATATGCCACATAGGCCTCCACCGTTGTAAACTCCGGATTGTGTGTAGCATCCATTCCCTCATTACGGAATAATCTGCCAATCTCATATACACCCTCAAGGCCACCGACGATCAGTCTCTTCAAAGGCAGCTCTGTTGCGATACGCAGATAAAACGGCATATCCAAAGTATTGTGATGCGTCACAAACGGTCTTGCACTCGCTCCACCCAGAATCGGCTGCAGCACCGGTGTCTCCACCTCAACCAATCCTTCACCGTCCAGATAATTTTGAATAGCACGGATAATTCTAGGTCTTGTCAATGCGATACGCTTGCTGTTTTCATTGGTAATCAAGTCCACATAACGGCGACGGAAACGCTCCTCCACATCCTGTAAGCCATGATACTTCTCAGGCAGTGGGCGCAGTGCCTTCGTCAGATGCGTATACACCTCGGCCTTTACAGAAAGCTCTCCATGATTTGTCTTCATGACCTTTCCTTCAATTCCTACAATATCTCCAAGATCCGACTTTTTGAACACCTCATAGGCCTCTTCACCGATGACATCCTTACGAACATAAATCTGAATCTGTCCGTCGATATCCTGAATATGCATGAAGCCGGCCTTTCCCTGACGTCTCTTCGTCATGATACGTCCCGCAATTTTCACTGTCAGATCTTTTTCTTCCAGCTCTTCCTTCGTACAGTCTTCATATGCTGCACGTATTTCTCCGGATTTGTGTGTTCTCTGATATGCATGCCCGAACGGCTCGATGCCCATGGCACGCAGATCTTCCATTTTCTGTCGACGGATAACTTCCTGTTCAGTTAACTTTTCCATAATCTGCTCCTTTTCTATTTCCATATAAAAAGCTCTCTTCCAACATAGGGACGAGAGCTTCATCGTGGTACCACCCTAATTCGCCGGCAGGTTTCCCCGCGCAGCCTTAGTGACTGTGTTTCAAGTCTCTTCGTAACGTGAAGGAAACGTCCTGATCGGAAAGCTCCAAGTCTTTATTTCCTGCAGGTTCCACTG
>OKQK01000347.1_pt1 | contig 11755 bp, 6 predicted proteins | sample 1609911 | NCBI WGS metagenome assembly OKQK01 (sample SAMN04436595, study PRJEB24849) | human gut metagenome | biome: human gut; feature: NICU; material: stool | host: Homo sapiens | place: USA: Saint Louis, MO | collected 2009-11-17 | reverse complement strand
ATCATTAAACATCACCTTGAGACGAGATACCGCGTTACTCACCGCCGGTTGGGACTACTTTTTTTAATTAATTAAGTCACCAGGGTTGCCCACCATAAAAGAAGCAGCCTAATTATTATTTAGATCTATACCCACCGTCTTATTTGCCGCGGCAAATCAAGATACCTCGCAATGTGCATGTCGCTCATTATTTCGGGCCGGCCGTCGGCCGCCCGTGGTTAACCTCATGGATTGGGCGGGCTGCCCCGGCGGCCTCTCATAATGGATTACAATGATAAAAAAAATAACCGCCTTGACGCTGTTGGTCAGCACGGCCCTTTCCGCCGAAACCCTGCCGGACGCCCACATGATGCGGGATATGTCGATGGGGGAGTCGCGCCGTGCGTTGCAAGACAGCACGCGTGAAGTCAACCAGTTGATTGAGCAACGCCGCTACCAGCAGCTGAAGCAGCAACGCTTGCTGGCGGAGCCGGAACCGCCCGCGCCCGCCCTGCCGCAGTCCGCGCAGTGCCTGCCGATCGCCGGCGTTTATCTGCAGGGCGTCACCCTGCTCTCGCCGACCGATTTATCCGCCCTGAGCGCGCTGCCGGAAAACTGCATCAGCAGCAATGATATCAATCGCCTGACCCGCGAATTAACGCGCCTTTATGTGCAAAAAGGCTATATCACCGCGCGCGTGCAAATTGTTCGCCCTAATTCACAGGGAGAATTGGGGTTAATCGTCACCGAAGGATTTATCGAGAAAATAGAAGGCGGCGATCGCTGGGTCAACAGCCGTTTATTATTTCCGGGGCTGGAAGGCAAGCCGTTGAAATTAACCGAGCTCGACCAGGGATTGGATCAGGCCAACCGTTTGCAATCGAATACCACCAAGCTGGATATATTGCCCGGCCACCAGGTTGGCGGTTCGGTCATTCGTTTGCGCAATCAACATGCCAAGCCCTGGCTGATTACCGCCGGCACGGATAATTACGGCCAAAAAAGCACCGGCCAGTGGCTGGCGCGCGCCACCGCCACGCTGGACAGCCCGTTCGGCCTGTCGGACTTCGTCAGCCTGAACGCCAGCAGCACGCTGGAAAACCCGGCTCACCGCTATAACCGCGCCTATACCCTGCTCTATTCGCTGCCGTACGGCGCGTTCACCTTCAGCGGGTTCGCCAGCTTCTCGTCCTATGAGAACCACCAGCAGCTGCCGCACAACGTGGTCAAACTGCACGGCCAGACCCAACAGTACGGGCTGCGCAGCGACTATGTGTTTTACCGCGATCGCGATCAGATAGACAGCCTGAGCGGCCAGTTGACCTACAAGCGCATCGACAACTACTTCGAAAGCGTGCGCCTCGAAGTCAGCAGCCCCACGCTGACCCTGGCCGAGCTGAGCGCCAGCCACCTGCAGATTCTGCCCAACGGGGTGTTCAGCGCCAACCTCAGCGTCGAACAGGGTCTGCCGTGGTTGGGGGCCGATCGCCACCCGAGCTCGGTGCACCTCGACAGCCAGTTCACCAAGGGCAAGCTGTTCGCCAACCTCAGCCAGCGCCTTCACCTGGGCGAGGCGACCTATCAGCTCAACAACCTGTTCTATGGCCAGTACAGCCGCGACCCGCTGCCCGGCGTGGAATGGCTGAGCCTTACCGATCGCAGCGCCGTGCGCGGCTTTAGCCGCAGCACCCAGTCCGGCGACAACGGCTGGTATCTGCAGAACACGCTGTCGCGCAGCTTCAATCTGGGCGCCACCACGCTGACGCCGCGCCTCGGCGCCGACGTCGGCCGCATTTTGCCGCGCCAGGACAACTCGGGGTGGCGCAGCAGCACCGGCCTGAGCAGCGGCGCCACGTTGCGCTATCGGCAGGCGCTGGTCGATCTCGAGGTCAGCCGCGGCTGGATCTTGTCAAATCACGCCACGCCGGAAGATCCCGTTCAGGTACTGGCGCGCTTTTCTTACACCTTTTAATTAATCAGCAGTTTTGCAGGACCCCACGGCAATATACGGAGAGACATGGATGAAAAATAATAACTTCAGGCTTTCAGCAGCAGGCAAACTGGCCGCCGCGCTGGCGATTATTCTCGCCGCTTCCGCCGGCGCCTATGCCGCGGAGATCGTGGCGGCCAACGGCGCCAACGGCCCCGGCGTTTCCACCGCCGCAACCGGCGCGCAGGTGGTCGACATCGTCGCGCCGAACGGTAACGGGCTGTCGCACAACCAGTATCAGGACTTCAACGTCAACCAGCCCGGCGCGGTGCTGAACAACTCCCGCGAGGCAGGGCTGTCGCAGCTGGCCGGCCAACTGGGCGCCAACCCCAATCTGGGCGGGCGCGAAGCCAGCGTCATCCTCAACGAAGTGATCGGCCGTAACCCTTCTCTGCTGCACGGCCAGCAAGAGATCTTCGGCATGGCGGCCGACTACGTGCTGGCCAACCCGAACGGCATCAGCTGCCAGGGCTGCGGGTTCATCAATACCAGCCGCTCCTCGCTGGTGGTCGGCAACCCGCTGGTGGAGAACGGCCTGCTGCAGGGCTACAGCACCCTGGACAACCGCAATACCCTGAGCCTCAACGGTACCCTGAACGCCGGCGGCGTGCTGGATCTGATCGCACCGAAGATAGACAGCCGCGGTGACGTGATCGTACAAGACTTCACCCACCGCAACGGCAGCGTAACGCCGGCGGCGATCAACGCCATCAGCGGCCATAACCGCGTGGCGCGCGACGGCAAGGTGCTGGCCAGCGTGCAGCCGACCACCGCGCTGGACAGCTACTACCTCGGCAGCATGCAGGCCGGACGCATCAACATCATCAACACCGCGCAGGGCAGCGGCGTGAAGCTGGCGGGCACGCTGGCCGCCCGCGACGATCTCAAGGTGAAAGCCTACGATATTCGCAGCGAAAGCCGCGTTGACGACGCCAGCAGCAACCGCAACGGCGGCGACAACTACCAGAACTACCGCGGCGGCATCTACGTCAACGACCGCAGCAGCAGCCAGAAGCTGACCCGCACCGAGCTGAAAGGCAAGAACATCAGCCTGGTGGCGGATAACCACGCGCACCTCACCGCTACCGATATTCGCGGCGAAGACATCACGCTGCAGGGCGGCAAGCTGACGCTCGACGGCCAGCAGCTGAAACAGACCCAGGGCCACACCGACGACCGCTGGTTCTACTCCTGGCAATACGACGTCACCCGTGAGCGCGAGCAGCAGCAGCAGGCAGGCAGCACCGTCGCCGCCAGCGGCAGCGCCAAACTCGTCAGTACCCGGGAAGACGTGAACCTGTTGGGCGCCAACGTCAGTGCCGATCGGGCGCTGAGCGTCAAGGCGGCGCGCAACGTGCACCTCGCCGGACTGGTGGAGAAGGATAAGTCCACCGAACGCGGCTACCAGCGCAATCACACTTCCAGCCTGCGCACCGGCAGCTGGAGCAGCAGCGACGAAAGCGAAAGCCTGAAGGCCAGCGAACTGCGCAGCCAGGGGGCGCTGACGCTGGAGGCCGGCAACAACGTCGCGACCCAGGGCGCCAAGCTGCACGCCGGCCGCGATTTGACGGTCAATGCCGGCAACCAAATCCAGATCGGGGTGCAGAAAACCGCCAACGCCAAAGCGGTGCGCGATGACAAAACCTCCTGGGGCGGCATCGGCGGCGGCGACAACAAAAACAACAGCAACCGTCGCGAGGTCAGCCACGCCTCCGAACTGACCAGCGACGGCACCCTGCGCCTGAACGGCCAGCAGGGCGTCACCATCACCGGCAGCAAGGCGCGCGGCAAGGAAGGCGGCCTGGTCACCGCCACGCAAGGTGGCCTGCGCATCGACAACGCGCTGAGCACCACCGTGGACAAAATCGACGCGCGCACCGGCACCGCCTTCAACATCACCAGCAGTTCACACAAGGCCGACAACAGCTACCAGAGCAGCACCGCCAGCGAGCTGAAGTCTGATACCAACCTGAAGCTGGTCAGCCGTAAGGATACCGACGTCATCGGCAGCCAGGTCACCAGCGGCGGTGAGCTGAGCGTGACGTCACAGACCGGCAACATCAACGTCAAGGCCGCCGAACAGCAGCAAAAAATCGATGAGCAGAAGACCGCGCTGACCGTCAACGGCTACGCCAAAGAAGCCGGCGACAAGCAATACCGTGCCGGTTTGCGCATCGAACACACCCGCGACAGCGAAAAAACCACCCGCACCGAAAACCGCGCCTCGACCCTCAGCGGCGGTAGCGTGAAGCTCGAGGCGGAGAAGGACGTGACCTTCAGCGGCTCCAAACTGGTCGCCGACAAAGGCGACGCCAGCGTCAGCGGCAACAAGGTCTCGTTCCTGGCGGCCGACGATAAAACCACCTCGAACACCGAGCAGACCAAGATCGGCGGCGGTTTCTACTACACCGGCGGCATCGACAAGCTCGGCAGCGGCGTGGAAGCCGGCTACGAGAACAGCAAAACGCAGGCGCAGAGCAGCAAGGCGGTCACCTCCGGCAGCGACGTCAAAGGCAACCTGACTGTCGACGCCCGCGACAAGCTGACCCAGCAAGGCGCGCAGCACAGCGTCGGCGGCACCTACCAAGAGAACGCCGCCGGCGTCGATCATTTGGCCGCCGCCGACACCGCCAGCAGCACCACCACCAAAACCGACGTCGGCGTGAACATCGGCGCCAACGTCGATTACAGCGCCGTGACCCGCCCGGTCGAGCGCGCGGTCGGCAAGGCGGCCAAGCTGGACGCCACCGGCGTCATCAACGACATCGGCGGCATCGGCGCGCCTAACGTCGGCCTGGATATCGGCGCACAGGGCGGCAGCAGCGAAAAACGCAGCAGCAGCTCGCAGGCGGTGGTCAGCTCGGTGAAAGCCGGCAGCATCGACATCAACGCCAAAGGCGAAGTGCGCGATCAGGGCACGCAATATCAGGCAAGCAAAGGCGCGGTCACGCTGACGGCGGACAGCCACCGCAGCGAAGCTGCAACGAACCGCCAGGAAGAGCAGAACCGCGATACCCGCGGCAGCGCCGGCGTGCGCGTCTACACCTCCACCGGCAGCGATCTGACCGTGGACGCCAAGGGCGAAGGCGGCACCCAGCGCAGCAACAGCAGCGCCAGCCAGGCGGTGACCGGCTCGATCGACGCGGCCAACGGCATCAACGTCAACGTGAAAAAAGACGCGGTCTATCAGGGTACCGCGCTGAACGGCGGCAGCGGTAAAACCACCGTCGACGCCGGCGGCGATATCCGCTTTGATCAGGCCAGCGACAAACAGAGTGAGAACCACAGCGGCTTTAACGTCAAGGCCTCGGCGAAGGGCGGCTTCACCGCCGACAGTAAAAACTTCGGCGCCGGCTTCGGCGGCGGTACCAACAAAGGCGAAAGCAGCGGCAGTACCGCACAGGTCGGCAACGTCAGCGGCCAACAGGGCGTTGAACTGAAGGCGGGCCGCGATCTGACGCTTAAAGGCACCGACGTCAAAAGCCAGGGCGACATCACCCTGAGCGCGGGCAACAAGGTCGCGCTGCAGGCGGCGGAATCGACCCAAACGCGCAAGGAAAGCCAGCTGTCCGGCAATCTCGATCTGGGCGCCGGCAGCAGCGACAGCAAGGAAAAAACCGGTGGCAGTCTCTCCGCCGGCGGCGCGTTCGACATCGCCAAGGTGAATGAGTCCGCGACCGAACGCCAGGGCGCTAAGCTCGCCTCAGACGGCAAGGTCACCCTGTCCGCCGGCGGCAAAGGCGATGACGCGCTGCATCTGCAAGGCGCCAAGGTCAGCGGCGGCAGCGCCGCGCTCGAGGCGAAAAACGGCGGTATCCTGCTGGAGTCCGCCAAGAACGAGCAGCATAAGGACAACTGGAGCCTGGGCATTAAAGCCAACGCCAAAGGCGGCCAAACGTTCAACAAGGACGCCGCCGGCAAGGTCGATCCGAACACCGGCAAAGACACCCATACGCTGGGCGCCGGTCTGAAGGTCGGCGTGGAACAGCAGGATAAAACCACCCACGCCAACACCGGCATCACCGCGGGCGATGTGGCGCTCAACAGCGGCAAGGACACCCGCCTCGCCGGGGCGCGCGTCGATGCCGACAGCGTACAGGGCAAGGTGGGCGGCGATCTGCACGTTGAAAGCCGCAAAGACGTCGAGAAAGGCGTGAAGGTGGATGTGGATGCCGGTCTGAGCCACAGCAACGATCCGGGCAGCAGTATCACCTCCAAGCTGTCGAAGGTGGGCACGCCGCGCTACGCCGGGAAAGTGAAAGAGAAACTGGACGCCGGGGTGAACAAAGTGGCCGACGCCACCACCGACAAATACAACAGCGTGGCGCGTCGCCTCGATCCGCAGCAGGACACCACCGGCGCGGTCAGCTTCAGCAAAGCCGACGGTAAAGTGACGCTGCCGGAAACGCCGGCCGGCGAGAAACCGCAGGGCCCGCTGTGGGATCGCGGTGCACGCACCGTCGGCGGCGCGGTGAAAGACAGCGTCACCGGGCCGGCGGGCCGCCAGGGGCAGCTCAAGGTCAATGCCGAGGTGGTGAACAACAATGCGGTCGGCGAGCAATCGGCGATTGCCGGTAAGCACGGCGTGGCGCTGCAGGTCGGCGGCCAAACCCAACTCACCGGCGGCGAGATCCGCAGCCAGCAGGGCAAGGTGGAACTGGGCGGCAGCCAGGTCAGCCAGCAGGACGTCAGCGGCCAACGTTATCAGGGCGGCGGCCGCGTCGATGTGGCGGCCACGGTAGGCGGCCTGGCCGCCGGTGCGGCGAAACAGGGCGTTGACGGCAACGTGCCGTTCGCCAGCGGCCATGCCTCAACGAAACAGGCGGACGCCAAAGCCGGCGTGTTCAGCGGCAAATAACGCACCTCTCCTAGGCAATGCCCCCGGTGAAAACCGGGGGCATTTTTTTACAGCGTGCTTGGGGTGTCTTCCCAGTCGCGATCGTCGTCCTTCGCATCCTGATCCAACACGTTGTAAGCCACGGCGCAAAACAGCGAGTTCAGGCGCTTCATGTCCCCCAACAACCCCAAATGCAGCGAACTGGTCTCGATGCTCTGCACGTTTTGCTGGTGCAGGCGATCGACGTGCGCGTGCGCGTAGCGGCGATCCAGAATGCGGAAGCGGTGCTTGGAACGGCGCAGGCGCTTGGCGCTGGTAACGTCGCCGGACAGGAACACCGACAGCCCCAGACGCAGGTTGCCGATCAGCCGCTCGTGCAGCCCATCCAGCTCCGCCAGCCCTTCCGTCGAGAAGGCCCGGCGCGCGGCGTGCGACTTGGCGCCCACGTCGCCGGCCATGCGTTCGATGATGTCGCCCGCCTGTTCCAGGTTGAGCGCCATTTCGATGATCTCCGCCCAGCGGCGCGAATCTTCCTCGCCCAGATCCTCCTTCTGGATCTGCGCCAGATACAGCTTGATGGCGGTGTACAGCACGTCGACGTCGTCGTCCAGACGCCGCACCTCTTTATCCACCCCTTGCTTGCCGTGCAGCACTTCGCGCTGCAGGATCATCATGTGTTCCACCACGTCGCCCATCCGCAGAGTTTCGCGCGCCGCGTTGGCCAGCGCCAGCGTCGGCGTGTCCAGCGCGCTGGCGTCCAGATGGCGCGGCCGCATGCGCGGATCGTCGGCCGCCACGTCGACGATCAGCCGCTCGCACAGCGTGGCCATCGGCCCGGCCAGCGGGATCATCACCAGGCAGCGGATCAGGTTGTAGAACACGTGGAAATAGATCACCAGTTCTTCGCTGCCGCCAGGCAACTGAGCCATAACATCCGCCAGATAGGCGACGAACGGCAGCACCAGCACGCACCCCACCAGCTTGAACAGCAGGCTGCCGAGCGCCACGCGCCGCCCAGCGGCGTTCTGGCCGCTGGCGTTGATCATCGCCAGCAGGCCGCTGCCGAGGTTGGCGCCGATCACCAGGCAGAGCGCCACCTTCAGCGAAATCACGCCGGACGCGGTCAGGGTGGCGGTCAGCAGCACCGCCGCCAGGCTGGAATAACTGACGATGGCGAACAGCGCGCCGGTCAGGGCGTCCAGCATCACGTCGCCGGTCAGCGACGAGAACAGCACTTTGACCCCGGCTGCCTGGGTGATCGGCGTGGCGGCGGCCACGATCAGCTCCAGCGCCAACACGATCAGCCCAAGGCCGATCAGGACGCGCCCGATCTGGCCGATCCGCATCTGTTTGCGGCTGAGGAACAGGAAGACGCCGACCAGGATCAGCAGCGGCGACAGCCAGGAAAGATCGAAGGTCAGCACGCGCGCCATCAGCGCGGTGCCGACGTCGGCGCCGAGCATGATCACCAGCGCAGGCGCCAGCCCCACCAGCCCCTGAGCGACGAAAGAGGTCACCAGCAGCGCCGTGGCGTTGCTGCTTTGCACCAGCGCGGTCACGCCAATGCCGGAAACGAACGCCAGCGGCTTTTTCTCAACGCTGTCGCTCAACACGCGCCGCAGATTGGCGCCGTAAACCCGCATGATCCCGGTGCGCACGATGTGGGTACCCCACACCAACAGCGCCACGGAGGAAAGCAGGTGAAGAAGGGTCAGCACGGAAGATACGCTCCATTAACGCCCGGCCAAAGGAGGCTGATACCCGATGCCTGTCAGGCGGTGCGGACGGACGGAACGGTTCTGTTCGCCTTAGCCACAGCCGGTAGGCCAAAAGATGACGGATACAGCGCGCGGTCCCGCCTGCCGGGCGTAGGTCTGGCAGGACAGCGGGCGGGCGGCAGACCGCAGAAAAGAAGGGTTAATGCGGCGGCGGAAAGGCCCCGGCGCCGCGCTGCGAAGTCATGCAACTTCCCGCAATACAACAGGTTCCAAGTGTAGCCCAATTTCCGCGCCGTCGGGCCGCAGGTCGGCCACCGACCGGTTGAGCACGTCAACCAGCAATTCTACACCGCGAACCTGAATCCGATAGCGTACCACATTCCCGAGCAAACTGTGGCCCAGGATCACCCCGCCGATCCCCTGCCCGGCCGGCAACAGGCCGATAGACTCGGGCCGGATCGCCACCTTGCCGGCATAGCTGCGCCCGGTCAGCTGGGCGGCCTGTTCGGCGGTCAGCAGGTTATAGTTGCCGATAAACCCGGCGGCGAAGGCGTCCGCCGGCTGGGTATACAGGGTTTCCGCATCGCCGCTCTGCACGATCTGCCCCTTGTTCATCAGCACGATGCGATCCGACAGGGTCAACGCCTCTTCCTGATCGTGGGTAACGAAGATCGCCGTCAGGTTCAGCTCGCGTTGAATGCGCCGGATCTGCTCGCGCAGGTGTTTGCGGATACGCGCGTCCAGCGCCGACAGCGGTTCGTCGAGCAGCAGCAGCCGCGGGCGGGTGACCAGCGATCGCGCCAGCGCCACGCGCTGACACTGGCCGCCCGACAGCTGATGCGGATAGCGCTTCGCCAGATCGCTCAGCTCCACCAGCGCCAGCACCTCCTGCACCCGCTGGCCGATCTGCCCGGCCGCCAGTTTCTGCATTTTCAGACCGAAGGCCACGTTGCCTTCCACCGTCATATTGGGAAACAGCGCATAGCTTTGAAACACCATGCCGATGCCGCGCTTTTGCGGCGCCAGCGGCACCAGATCCTGGCCCTGCAGCAAAATGTGCCCGCTGTCGACCGGGGTCAGGCCGGCCAGGCAGCGCAGCAGCGTCGATTTGCCGCAGCCGCTCGGCCCCAGCAGGGTGACGAACTCCCCCTCTTCGGCGGTGAAATCGATATCCTGAAACACCTGGGTCTGGCCATAGTGTTTGTTCAGGCGGGTGACGTTGAGATAAGCCATCGGGTTAACCCTTGTTTTTATTTAGCAGGTTCGCCAGCCAGGTGACGAGCAGCACCACGGCGAAATAGGAGATGACCAGCGCGCTGGTGAAATGCCCGCTGCCGTTGCGCATGTTGAACAGGTAGACCTGCAGCGTTTCATACTGGCTGCCCACCAGCAGGTTGGCGAACACGAACTCGCCGATCAGGAACGAGAACGACAGCAGCACGGCGATCGTTCCGCCCTTGCGCAGGTTCGGCAGCACCACCAGCAGCGCCGCCTGCCAGGTGCTGGCGCCGAGCAGGTGCGCGGCGTCCATCAGATCGCGCAGGTTGATCGCCTGCATGTTATTGCTGATGGCACGGTAGATAAACGGCAGCGCGATGGTGAAATAGCAGCCCACCAAAATCCACGGAGTGCCGAGCAGCGGCAGCGGATCGGCGGCGAACAGCTGCATCAGCCCCACCGCCGACACCACCGGCGGCACGGCGAACGGCAGCAGAATCAGCACGTTCATCACCGCGTCCAGCTTGGGAAAGTAGTAAGCGATCACAAACATCGCCGGCAGGATCACCACCACCGACAGCAGCAGCGTGCCGAAGCAGATCAACAGCGAGTGCCACAGCGCCTGCAAAAAGCGCGGGTCGCTCCACAGCGCCGTCAGCCACTTCAGGGTAAAACCGTCCGGCAAAATGGTGGCGCCCCACTGGGTGGCCAGCGCATAAATCAGCGTCGCCGCCAGCGGCAACAGCAGGATCAGCAGCAGCAGGCCGGTCACCGTGCGATGGTACAGGCGTTCAGCACGCGACATGAGCATTCTCCATCCGATTATGAGCGCGCATTGAGGTAGCTCCTGCGCAGCATCCACTGGTGGATCACCGTGATAAACGCCATCATCACCACCAGCAGCATCGCCAGCGCGCTGGCCAGGTTCGGATCGAGGGAGATGTCCCCCGCCACCAGCGCCGAGATGCGGATCGGGATCACGTTGAAGTTGCCGGTGGTCAGCGCGTAGACCGTAGCGTAGGCGCCCAGCGCGTTAGCCAGCAGGATGACGAAGGTGCCCATCAGCGCCGGCGCCAGCACCGGCAGGCCGATATGCCGCCAGTAGCGCCAGGGGCCAGCGCCGAGCAGCGCCGCCGACTCGCGCCAATCGGCGCGCAGCGCGTCGAACGCCGGATACAGCAACAGCACCCCCAGTGGGATCTGGAAGTAGGTATACAGCACGATCAGGCCGCTCTTCGAATAGAGGTTGAAACTCTCCATCAGACCGTATTTGCGCAGCAGCAGCGTCAGGCAACCGTTCAGCCCCAGCAGGATGACGAAGGCAAACGCCAGCGGCACCCCGGCGAAGTTGCTGGTCATGTTGGTGAACGACATCACGAAGTCATGAAATCGGGTCTGGCCGAGCTGGCGCAGCGAGTAACTGCCAACTAACGCAATCAGCAAGCCGTAGACGCTCGACCACAGCGAGATCTCCAGCGAGAACTGAAAGGCCTGCAGGTAGAACGGTGAGGTGAGGATATCGACATAGTTGCCCCATCCCCAGCCGCTGCTCTCACTGAAAAAGCTGTGAACGGCGATCCACACCAGCGGGGCGATCTGAAACGCGCCGAACAGCACGATAAACGGCAGCAGGCACAGCGCGGCGATCCATTTGGTTTTGCCGTTCATCGCGCATCCTGCGCCAGCAGCGCCCGGCAGCGCGGCTTGTCGTGCGGTGCCTGCAGCAGATCGCAAATCGTGCCGCACAGCTCGGTTTGCTGCGGATCGGCGTCGTCCAGGCTGAAGCCCGTGCCGAACACGAACAGCGGCACCTGGCGCTCTTCCGGCAACACACCGCCGTGGCTGCGATCGTCGTTCATGCCATGGTCGGCAGTGACCAGCACCTGATAACCGGCGGCCAGCCACTCGGGCAGATAGCGCGACAGCGAACCGTCGGCGCGGCGTGCCGCATTGCGGTACTGCGGCGAAGAGAGGCCGAAGCGGTGCCCGGCGTCGTCGATGTTCATCGGGTGG
>OKQK01000339.1_pt1 | contig 12030 bp, 13 predicted proteins | sample 1609911 | NCBI WGS metagenome assembly OKQK01 (sample SAMN04436595, study PRJEB24849) | human gut metagenome | biome: human gut; feature: NICU; material: stool | host: Homo sapiens | place: USA: Saint Louis, MO | collected 2009-11-17 | reverse complement strand
CTTGATCCCTATCTCTTCGTTTGGACTTGTCTGGCTTTTGCTTAGCAGAAGCTTTTTGCCCCTTATTCTTTTGAGAAGCATTGCGCTCTCTAGATTCCTGAGAAGCATTACGACGATTATTAGAACGACGGCGCTTGCGACGAGGTTCTGTCTCCTCTTCAAAGACAATTAATTGCGGCTCTTCATTTTTCAAAATAAAGTAGGCACAACCAAAGGCACAGTATTCACGTAAATACTCTGACAATCGGCTAATGCGGTCTGTCTTACGCGTATTAGGGCGCTCGTCCTCGTAAAATCCCTTAAGGCGAAGCTGGTCATTAGACCAGTCCCCAACAATATAATCATACTTGAGCATGATTTCAGAAAAACGTTGCCTAAAGCGGGTAGCGTCTAAAGCATCCTTGTGATTTTCAAGAACCGTAAACTGACAGGCATCTGATTTCAGAAGGTCAGCCACATACACAAAGTCTGGCCCTGGATATTTATTATAATTAAACATTTCTGGCAAGATTTCTTTACGCATGTGCCATCCTTTCTGCTCTCTCTTATTTTCTACCCTGATGCTGTAATAATGTCTCTATATCTTATCCCAATTGGCACCATTTTTTCCTAAATACTTGGCCACAAGTTCCCTTAACAAATCCGGAAAAAGAAGAGTGACCTCCTTTTCCTTGATTGTAGGGAAGTAAGAAGCAAAGTAGTATTGATCCACAAGGACCAAACTAAACTTCTCATTGGAATCTACAACCCTTCTATTATACAACAAATTACCGTTTTTGTAAGCAAAATTCCCCGTGATTACTTCACCAAATGTCTTTCCTCTAAATCCCATACCTTTAATAGCTTGATTTTTAAGAAGTTCAGCTTTAGTAAAAACTTCCTGACAGATTTCTTTGAGTTCTTGTCCAGTCACGACTAGACGAGCCATCCGCATCTGATGAGGAAGGGCTTCTTGCAGGTCCGCCATGGTCACTTGAGGACCCAATGTTTTCATGATAAGTCCAGTATTTAAAAGCGTTAACTGGCTATCTGTCTCCTGACAAACAGCTTGTAAAACCAATTGACAGGTCTCATCAAAATCTAGTTCTCGGCCTAGATTAGCTACTTTTTTCTGAGCTAAACGACGATGGCCTTCCTCACGCATGGCCTTGATAAAGGTTTCGTCCTCCTTGTCTAAATCCAAGATATAGGACTTGGTGGGGATAGCCTCAATCTGACACTCTATCAATTGCCCATTTTTCACAGTAAGATCAATACAACCAAGATAATAGCCATATCTGTCAGCAGCTGCCAAATAGGTTTCATTGACTAATTTGCCCTCTTCAAAAAGGTGATGCGTGTGGCTCCCGATGACAAGGTTTACCTGAGGATAAGTCTCCGCAATCTGCTCATCATAACGTACACCCAGATGGCTAAGAACGACGACTATGTCTGCATCCTTTACCTCAGGGCGAGCCAAATCCTCTTCCAACTGCGTGAGTGGATTCAAAACCTCCCAACCGTTGGGAGCATAGGTGATGTAATATGGGAAGGTATAGGCCAAGAAAGCAATGTTTGTACCTGCTTTAGTTTTATGGATAAGATAGGGCTTGGCCCATTTTGGCTGTCCCCCTTCATCCTTGAGATTTCCTATAATTGGCTGAAACTTGGCCTGCTCATAAAGACAGTCTAGCTCGTCCTTAGCTAGACCAATCCCCTCATTATTTCCAATAGTCGCATAGTCTATCCCCAGCTCATTCATCAGGGCTACATTAAAACGCCCAGCGGTCGCATCAGATAGAGGATGGGACTTATCCACATTATCCCCAAGATCTACCTTAATCAACTCCCTATCCGTCTGACTCAAATCATCCACAGCTCGCTTGAGTTGTGGATACTGTTCAAAATGAGAGTGTAAATCATTAATATGAAGAATTCGAATCGTGTCTTTCATGACACCTATTGTAGCACTTTTGCCATAAAAAAACTTGACAATCATTCTGCCAAGTTTTTATACGTGAGACGATGCTTCTTGCTATCTAATTTTTTATAACTGAAAGGCTTATGATTAATGATGAATTTTAGTATAGAGAAGGACCACGAAGCCTGCAACTCCTAAAACATCTATCATTGTAATGAACCAATGATGAGGGACACACAACTGATAGCAACCTGCTAGAATGAAACACACACAAATAAGAACGCTCGGATCATTTTGTTTTTTCAAATTTCTAACTAAACTCCGCAAAATGTAGCAATTCCAACACCGGCTCCTGACCATGCCCCAAATGCTCCACCTGAAACGGTCCCAACAATTGGTAATGTAACGGTTCCAACTGATGTTCCAGTCAAAAATCCAAGGCCAGCAGATCCAGCAGTCCCAGCTACACAACCAATCACACCCCCACCTGCAATAATAGAAAGATCTTCGGAATTAAGTGAGTTAAAATTGTTAATGATTTGTGTTGTCATAGTAACAACCTCCTTTAAAATATTTTTTAGCCTTTTCTCAAAAGCTATGATTTTATTATAGATAGGAAGCCAACAAAAAAATAGTGACATTTATGTCACTACCTGATTTTGAGAGTTGACTCAACTAATAACCTCAAACGTACAAATTATTTTACTTTAAACGGAAAGCTTCTTAAAAATGGCTGTGATAAAACTATTTAAAATCTGTCATAGTTTCAGTTCTTAAGACATACTTAATTATTTTACAAGCATATATTGAGACTTTCTCAATAGTTAGATAATAATCAAAAAGGCTGAAACACTTTGGTTTCAACCTCTTGAATTTTAAATTAAAATTTGCTTTCAGCTAGAAGCCAATGTTTAGAAACTCTGCTTCTTAGCTTTACGTTCAGCACGTCCCTTAGCACGGTTAGCTGCACGACGCTCACGTTTGCGTTTTTCGTCAACTTTCCACTGAATTTTCTTCTTGTAGCCAGGTTTGATTTTTTTCTTTTTCTTCTTAACCAAACCAATCATTTCCGTATCAAGTTTTTGATAGGCTTTTTCACGGTTGGCACGACGGTCACGGTCATAGGTATCTTGAAACTCGCCGTCCTTATAGACTTTAGGGTCAAAGGTAATCCCCATCTTTTCAAGCTCACGAATATCGGAGTCGTCACTTGGTTGATAGAGGGTGATGGCTGTTCCTGACAAACCATTACGTCCTGTACGCCCTACACGGTGAACAAAGAAGGACAAATCTTGAGGGATGGCATCATTGATAACATGGCTAACCCCTTCAATATCAATTCCACGCGCTGCAAGGTCAGTCGCTACAATGTACTCAAAATCAAGCTTCTTGACTTGATTCATGATACGCTTACGTTCACGTGGTGGAATACCTCCATGAATTTTGGCAACCTTAAGACCATTTGACACTAGGTAGCTGTGCAAATCGTCAGCACGTTCCTTGGTATTAACGAAAATCATTGCTAGATAAGGCTGCATCCCCTTGAGCATCTCAAGAATCTGTTCATTCTTGTTGCGACCCTTGGTAGATACCAACCAGTTATCAATGGTATCCGCAATAACTGTTGAAGTTTTAATTTGTTCCATGACTGGATTGGTCAAATACTTCTTCAAGAATGGTTGCAATTTTTGAGGAATGGTTGCTGAGAAGACCAAAATTTGAACTTCCTTAGGCAGACTTGCCGCAATCTTGTCTACAGTATCCAAGAATCCCATATCCATGGTCATATCAGCTTCGTCAACAACAAAGGTATGGGCCTTGTGAATAGCCAAGTCCCCAGACTTAACTAGGTCATAAATACGACCTGGTGTCCCGATAACAATATGAGGTTGTGCTACCTTGAGTTTCTCAATCTGACGTTGCTTGTCTGTACCACCTACATAGTTGACCACACGAATTTCAGTCTCAGAGTGTTTGGCAATTTGTTTTGTCGCTTGGTAAATTTGTGTCGCCAATTCACGTGATGGTGCTGTAATAACAACCTGAACATCGCCACTCTTTGGATTTAGTTTCTCAAAAATTGGCAAGAGGAAGGTATGTGTCTTCCCTGAACCCGTCTTTGATTCACCAACCAAATCACGACCTGAACGGACTACAGGAATCAATTTCTGTTGAACAGGTGTTGGCTCCTTAAACTTAATCTCGTCAAGAGCCTCCTGAATAAATGTTTTAAAATTAAAATCTTTAAATGGCATGTTTACTTCTTCTTTTCTATCTAGTCTATCCCTATCATTATAACAGAAAAAGAGCATTTCTGCTCTTTTCATTTATTTCATAACGTTTCCAAGAACCATCCAAAGGGTAATGGCACTTGCAAGTGCTCCAACTGTCCAAAGGAAAGCATCAACCTTCCACTCTGACCATTTGTCACCCTTACCTGAAAGACCACCCAACTCGAGGTGATGGTGGAATGGTGTCATACGGAAAATACGACGACCTTCACCATACTTACGCTTAGTGTATTTGAAATAGCTGACCTGTAGCATGACAGAAGCTGTCTCAAAGACATAAACCACACCAATCAAGAGTAGGGTCCACTCTACACGTAGGGCAATAGAGATAACCGCAAGCATAGCCCCAAGTGACAAGGAACCGACATCTCCCATAAAGACCTTGGCTGGCTTGTGGTTAAAGACGAAGAAGCCAAGAAGTGCCCCAATCATAGTGATAATGATAGTCAAGATAGCGAACTCACCCTTGATAAAAGCGATAATCCCATAGGCAATCAAGCTGATAACCACAGAGATAGAAGCTAAACCATCAATACCGTCTGTCAAGTTCACAGCATTTGAGAAACCGACAATCCAGAATAAAACAAATAGAACATAAAAGACACCGAGATGAATGGTTAATCCACCAATAGCTAGGCTATCTGTCCCACTAGGGAGTACGTGGATAAAGTAGAAAAGCAAACCCGCAATAATCTGCAAGGCCATCTTTTGCCAAGGTTTAAGTCCCTCATTGATTTGACGGAAAATCTTAAGGAAATCATCAAGGAAGCCTATAATTCCATAAATCAAAATTACAAAGAGAATCCCTACTGTAGCACCATAGGCTTGGTGGCCCTCGCTAAAGACGTGGAAGTTAAAAATCAAGCTAACCAAGATAGCAACTACTAGGAAGACTGTCCCTCCCATAGTTGGTGTTCCAGCCTTAGCCAGATGCTGCTTCACATCTTCATGCATTTGTTGGCCACCGATTTTCTTGATTTTGTAGTAAGTAATAAAGTGAGGCATGGCGAGCACCGTCAACACAAAGGCGGCCACGCCTGCTATCAGACTCATAGTCATCTTAGTCTCCTAAAGTAATGGTAATCTTCTTAGTTTTAGACAGGGCTTTTCCTGCCGCAACACTTTGTTTGGTAACAGTCCCTGACTTGCCACCCTTGTAAGTAATTTTAATGCCCTTCCATTTGGCAAAGGTTTCAACGTTCTTCTTGGTCCAACCATACATGTCTGGAAGTTCTGTGAAGTCATTGGTCATGATAAGAATCTGTTCATTAGCCTTAATATTGGCTTTGGCATCTACAGAAACCTTCTCAATCTTATCACCAACACCCAGAACAATTGGATGAATTAAGTTTTGACGAAGGGTGTTAGCTATCTCACCTGGACTCTTACCGATAATATCGCCGGTTTGATAACTCGTTTCCTCGGTCTTTTCACTACCTTCAGACACAGAAGTATCTAGGGTGTCTCCCATAGACATGGCTTCTTCTAGGACAGGGTTAACCACCGTCGCATAAAAATTATTATCCCAGGTCTTAGGTTCCAGAACTGTTACATACATAACATATTGTGGATCATCAGAAGGAACCATAGCTACAACTGAGTTGAGCGTTTCGTTGGTCCCAACTTTATAGGTTCCTGTCTTTTCATCGGCCACTTGGGCTGTTCCTGACTTAACCGCAACATCATAGTTACCAACCTTAATGATTGGCGAACCTTCAGACTTGTTGTACATGGTACCAAACTCTGGGTCTGTACCAACAGAAATCATATAATTACGGGTCTCAGAAGCAGCCTGCTTGGAAACTGGCTTACCAATAACTTCTTTCTTAGCCGTACGAACAGTGCCTTGGTTGACATCCGCAACTTGTTTGATAAATTGAGGTTCCAGCATAACACCGTTGTTAGAGATAGCTGAAAAAGCACGAAGCATCTGAACCTGAGTCACTGAAATCCCTTGTCCAAAGGATGATTGAGCTATATTAACAGAGTTTCGAGAGACAACCCCTGAAGACTCACCAACCATCCCAAAACGGGTTGGAAGACCAAATTTGTAAAGAGATAAGTAGTTAGACCAAACTTTGTCTCCCATCTCTTGTTCCAACATGGTCATAAGAACGTTACTTGAATAAGAGAACCCTTGGGCAAATGACATGGTACGACCTGTTGAGATACCTTCATTGATTGACCAGTCATTAATTTCAACGTCGTCAACCTTAATACCATTAGCATTACTGTAGGTCACATTCGGGTTAAAGCTTCCATTGTTAATAGCAGCTGACAAGAGCATGACCTTCATGGTTGAACCAGGCTCATACTGGGCTTCGTAAAGACGGTTAACCCAGTCATAATTCTTCTTAGCCTGTCCCTCAAGAGTATCAGAATTATAGGTCGGACGTTGTGTCGTTGCAAGAATCTCACCTGTCTTAGCATTAACAACTGTCGCTGAAGCATTGACACCTTGCGTCTGCTCCATAAAGGTATCCATCTGTGTTTCTAGGAAGGTTTGAAGAGGTGCTGACAAGGTTGTATAGATGTTCTTACCATCGATAGCTTCCTTGGTAATGGTTTCCGTACCTAGAAGCGTATTACCGTTTTTATCCTTTTCATAGATGGCCTCACCATCTGTCCCAGTCAAGAGGCTATTTAGCGAGCGCTCCAAACCAGTTTGACCAATTAAAGAATATGAGCCGTCTTTTTTATTTTCAACAGCTTCAGCACGACCAAGAAACTCTGACGCGAAGGTTCCATTAGGATACATTCGTGACGTTGTTGCTTCAAAGGCCATCCCCTTAATTCCCGCATCTTTAAAGGCTTTTTCTAGTTCTTCTTTAACAGAGTAGGTAATTCCCTTCCCCTTTAGTCCAAAGGAAACCTGGTAGGCACCCTTAGTACGCAATTGGGCCAAGGAATCACTCTTTTCAATTCCTAGCTTATCCTTTAAAATATCAGCAACCTTGTCAAACTGACTATCTTGGACATAGAGTCTTTCTTGAGTCGCTGACACATAGCTGGTCGACACGATAGCGTAAATGGCATAACTGGTTGAATCCTCAGCCAAAACATTTCCATTTCGGTCGTAAATCGTCCCACGCTTGGCAGCCACTGTGGTCTTGGTGTTATAAGATTTAGCAGCCTGGGTCGACAAATCGACACCAAATTTACTATCTGTCCCGATAATCACCACAAAGTTGATAATAAAGACGAAAAAGATAAAGATGCTGAGAACCATAAGGTTCTGACCAACGTGCTGTCGATTCTGGGCTGGCTTTCGCCTATCCCTAACGACATAGTTTAGAAATAAATGTTTAAGTTTTCTTAATCTGTTCATTGGTTACTTCACACTCTTAATACTATCGTTATTAATAGACAGGCCTGCCTTATTAGCAATCTCTTTAATACGGTCAGAGTTTGTCAACTCATTAACCGCCTGCTTAGCATTATTAAGCTCTGTTTTTTCATCACTAATCTTGCTATTAAGGTCTGTGATTTGTTGCTTGATAGCCTGATTACGCCCTTGTAAAAATACAACTGCAATACTCATCACAATAGCTGTCAAAACAATTGCCGAATAGAAGGCCTTTTCCATACGCGTCATAAAACGAATATGGTTTCTAATGGCTCTATTGACAATCTGATGTTCCTTATTTTCCATAATTATTTCCTGATTTTTTTAGCCACACGCAATTTAGCAGAATGCGAGCGGTTATTAGCTTCTAATTCTTCCTGACTAGGTAGGATTGGCTTACGATTAACTAAGGCTACCTTAGGTTGGAGGTCTTCAGGAATAAAGGGTAGACCTTTAGGCACATCTACCGTACTAGCTTCCTTGAAAAGCTGTTTAGTCAATCGATCCTCCAAAGAGTGGAAGGTAATGACCGAAATACGACCATCCACAGCAAGTAAATCCAAGGCCTCTTGAATAGACTCATCCGCAGCACCAAGCTCATCGTTCACTTCGATGCGAATAGCTTGGAAAATTTGCTTGGCCGGATGGCCCTTCTTCTTCAATTCCTTAGCAGGCTTAGCTGATTTAATGATTTCCGCCAGTTCCGTCGTGGTCTCAATTGGTTTAACCTGACGAGCATGTTCAATCTTACGTGCAATTTGTTTAGAGAACTTGTCCTCACCATACTTGAAGAAAATGCGCACCAAATCGTTGTAAGGATAGGTATTGACCACATCATAAGCGGTCAGACTCGCCTCCTCATTCATACGCATATCTAGCTTGGCATCCTGTTTATAGGAGAAGCCACGCTCACGCTCATCCAACTGTGGGCTAGAGACACCCAAGTCATAGAGAATGCCATCAATTTCAGACACCCCCAAGGCTTCAAGGTTGGACTTGAGATTACGGAAATTATCCTTGATGAAAGTCACCATACCCTTATCAATATAGTCCTTGAGACGCACTTGAGCATTATCAATAGCCTTTTGGTCCTGATCAAAGCAGTACAAATGACCCTTTTCAGATAATTGCGACAAAAGATAAGACGAATGTCCTGCGCCACCCAAGGTCGCATCAACATAGATGCCATTGGGCTTGATATCAAGCATATCAACAGTTTCGTGTAAAAGAACGGTTACATGGTGAAATTCATTAGTCATAACTTTTATTATAGCACAAGAATAGAGAAATTGTCTCGTTCTGTAAGTTGACAGGATAGTAAAAGAGCCAGACCCGAGGCCTAACTCTTTAGTTACTATATCATCTGATAAGATTAATCCACTCTGTAAAAATAGCTTTCCTCAGATGGCACTCCATTCGTCGCTAGAATACGGTCCTTACTGTTATCCCCCGCATCACTTGCATCACTAACTCCCTTAGGACAAAGCTGAATTGGAGTATTCCCAACTGGACTAGAATCAACATAAGTTAAGCTATAGATACCTGACACATATTGATTGGATGAGACTTTGTCAATAGGGTAAGTATAGCCCCAGAGATTCAACTGTCCATCCGAAGTAATAGTAATGGTCTTTCCATTTGAAGACTTCCATGTTCCTACGGCTGACTTATAGTTACCATTTTTCAATTCATCAGCGTTAAGTGAGGTTGAGCTTGTTTTATCTTCCGACGATGTTTTAGAACTACTATTAGTAGAGGCACTACTCAGATCCTTCCAACCCCAATTAGAAAGATCAACCTTGTCTGCACCCGAATCACTGTCATCTTTTACAAGAGACTGACCATCACTACTAAAGCGGTAGCCAGAGCCTCCACCAGCCATAGCACCAGCACTACCATAGTAGCTAAAGGTGTTATCCATGAGGTAGGCCAATGTCATACGCTCACCCAACATGCCCAGTTGTGGACCTTCTGTCAGACGAATCACCTGACCACTATCCTTAGAGATAGTGTAAATATCCGTAATCACATGTTCTTTAAAGAGTTTACCTGGCTTAAAAGCAAGAATCAACTCATCAACACCATTACCATCCAAATCACGATAAGTATAGACCGTTGAGGCAGGACTTGTTTGAGAATTAGCATAGGTCACCACCAAAGGATTAATTGAAGCGTCAGTTTGATTGTCAGCTACAGCCGTTTGGTACTTGCTGATGATGCTATCATAGGAAGAAATATCTACTTTCTCCTCCTGACTTGAACTTTCACTGCTACTTGATTGTGACTGCTCTACTGATGAAGATGAAGTCGACGCTGTTAAGCCATTCTGCAGGTTTGAACAAGCTGTCAAGAGGACTAAACTAGACAAAGCCGTCACTAACACTAAAACTTTACTTTTCATTTTTAGTCTAACTTTCCTTCTCTTTGACTCTTATTCTGCTGTTCCAGAGCTAACATCTGCGCTGTAGGCAGGGGCTGTATAGCTTGAAACCTCACTATGTGACTCGGTATAAGTTGTTGGTGGCACATAGTTATACTGAGGAGCTTGATAAGTCTCTTGTGCTGAAGAAGGCGTTGGTGCCGATGCTACCGCAGGAGTTGAGCTTGCTTCTGTCTGACTAGCTGCTTCTACCGTTGAGCTTGATGACGACGATTCGCTTGAAGACTCACTTGAAGTTGAAGAAGATGACGACGAACTTGAGCTCGATGACTTGGATGAAGCCTTGGGTTTGCTTGATGATGATTGCTTAGTCCCCACCTTAACTTGGACCTTAGCATGATTGTGTGCGGGCTGCAAAAAGACGATAGCCAGAGCCAATAGGATAGCCGGTAGGGTAAATGCCAAAATAAGGTAACGTTTTTCTTTTAAATGACGAAGTAGTTTCATAGAATATTCACATTTCTTAAATATATTTTTAGTATCAATTAGTCTCAGATAAGATTATATCAGAAATATTAAAATGTGCAACATTAACATAAAACTTTTTTTGACATCAGAAAAACCAACTCTTTGAGTTGGTTGATTGTCATTATTGCTTTGGGTTATCGACGTTGTTAAATGGCACTTCTACTTTTGTTGGTTGACATAGTAGAAAAATAAGGATAAAAATACCGACAAATGGGATTAAAGGAATAAAAATATATGCCCAATGATAGCCAGCATCACGCAAACGACGAACAGCTATAGCAATACAAGGTAAAACCGCAGCAATACAAAAAACAATTATGATAAGAAATAAAATAACTGAAATAGCAAATAAACCGCTTGATATTTCATCTACCATACTTTCAAACACTGCTTCGAGCCAATTCCCAGCAAAGACAATCAATAGATGTGCCAAATAGGCAGACCATAAATCTGAGGGTGTTGAACGTCCCGTAAAATCAACATAGCCCTTCCAAAATTTTTTGTAAGCTTCAATCATAATAAAATCCCCCCTTTTTATGTTACTCTCAGTATAACAAGAGAAGAGGAGCTTGACAAATCAACTAAAAAACAGCCTAGCAAGGCTGTTAAGTCATTATTATTGTTGTGGGTTATTGAAGTTGTTGAATGGATACTCAACCTTAGTTGGTTTACACAACAACACAATTAAGATAATACCACCTACAAATGGGATAAATGCAACAAAAATATACGGCCAATTGTAGCCAGCATCACGCAAACGACGAACAGTTACAGCAATACCAGGTAAACACGCAGCAATACCATAGGCAAAAAAGATAAGTAGTAGGATAAGTGAAATAACAGCTAAAAAGCTTGAATCAGTTGCACCTGCAATTCCTCCAAATACTGCTAACAACACATAAAAAGCAACGACAGTTAACATATTTGCCAAATATGCAAACCAGTAATCTGAACGTGTTGAACGTCCCTCAAAATCTACGTAGCCCTTCCAAAACTTCTTATAAGCTTCGATCATAATAAAATCTCCTCATTTTTTGATAATACTACTATACCAAAAGACCGGTCTTCTGGCAAATTGACTAAGGAGCAGCCTATAAGGCTGCTAAGCACTTTTATTGCTGTGGGTTATTGAAATTATTAAACGCTACTTCTACCTTTGTTGGTTGTAAGGTTAAGATAAAAATAATAAAACCACCGAGATATGGAATTAGCGATAGGAATATCAAGGCCCAGTGGTAACCTGCATCTCGTAAACGACGTACTATGATTGCAATGGATGGTACAAGTGAGGCCAACGCATAGACTCCAATTCCTAACACTACAATATAGACCAAAATCATTTGAAAACTATATGGATTAGACGTATACGTAGAGGAGTCTCCTCCTAAAATCATGATTAGTATGAGTAAGAAACTAAACAATAAATAAACCAAGCATTGCGCAAGAACATTAAGCCAATAATCTGAACGCGTTGAACGTCCCTTAAAATCTACATAGCCCTTCCAAAATTTTTTGTAGGCTTCAATCATAATAAAATCCCCCTATTTTTATGATACTCCCAGTATAGCAAGAGAAGGGAAGATTG
>OKQK01000337.1_pt1 | contig 12044 bp, 25 predicted proteins | sample 1609911 | NCBI WGS metagenome assembly OKQK01 (sample SAMN04436595, study PRJEB24849) | human gut metagenome | biome: human gut; feature: NICU; material: stool | host: Homo sapiens | place: USA: Saint Louis, MO | collected 2009-11-17 | reverse complement strand
CAATCTGGAACAGTACAACGCCTTCGTTGATGTTCCCGCGCTGCACACCGATGTCGTCAAGGATGAGTAGATCAACGCTACACAGGTCATCCATGAGTTTTGCCTCACTGGTCTTTGCTCCCTCTTGGTAGGTTTCTCGGAAGCGCATCATCAGGTCTGGAATGGTCACGACCAGCACGGACTTACCTGCCGAAAGCAAGACATTCCCGATCGCTGCCGCCAGATGATTCTTCCCTGTGCCACATCCGCCGCTGAAAATAAACCCACCAAACCCGCTACCGAACCTTGCTGCGTAGGCCTTGGATTTCTCCAGTGCGTTGCGCTGAGCAGGTAACTCAGCGTTGTAGTTCTGGAAGGTGCAGGACTTGTGAAGCTCTTGGATCCCCGAACGGCCCAAGACGTTCTGCAGGCGGGCAACACGGTTTTGCTCGATGATGCGTTCAGAGTCGATCCGGCCCTGTTCGCGCTGCCACGCCATAAGCTCATCGGCAGTCTTAAACTTCGGTTGCGTGCCGGCAGGCATAGCGGCCTGAAGGCGTCGCATTAAATCTGCTGCGCTCATCCTGTGAACCCCTCTGGTATGTGATTCATTGGCTTGCAAGTGCGGGTAACCGCAACCTGCTTGCGTGCCGGGTACTTCGGTTTAAACAACCCCTGGTAGCTACTGGCTATGCTGGTGTTGATTACTTCGGTTGGATCATGCCCCTCGTCCAGACATTCCTTCAGAACGTTGAATGCTTTGGTCACTGTGAGCTGTGAGTTAATCGGCTTTTTGGATTCTGCACGATACTGCACCCATTCTGACCAAGCGACAGGGTCAAGCCAGTCTGGTAATTCAACCGAGGAAGGGTCGAACTTCTTCGATTCCCCCTTGGGGGATTTAGGGGGTTTAAGATCTTTATGTTTATCTGTCTTTGAAAGAATGTCTTTGGTGTTCCCTGTTTTCAGGGATGCCTCTCCCTGTTTTTGGGGATGGTTATCCCTGTTTTCAGGGATGGTTTGATGATCTTTTTTGCTATCCCTGTTTTCAGGGATGGTAATTTCAATGCGGTAGCAATTTTCCTCGCTTGTTTGAGAGAAGAAAGTGACGCAGGATTTGCACTTCGGCTTCCCATATGCCCACCCGTTGAGCTCTGTATTGATTCCTATGTAGCGTGTCTGCCCTATGCGTCTCAGAATGATGATGCGCCTTGCAGCGAGTGTTAAAACAGCCTCTGACACATGCTTGACGGCAAGCCCTGTTTTGTCAGCAATGAGGCTGTTAGTTATCCGATCTTCTTTCTTCGACCATCCGTAAGTCAGGCGGATAACGGCATTCAGAACGCGGAATTCGCGCCCAGAAAGCTCAACCCTGCATACCGCATCCTGAATCTGATTTGCCAGTCGCAGATAGCCATTTTCGAGATCGGCCACTTGGCCTCCTGGCTTATCTGGTTGTCTGGGGAACTTGATAACCTCAGCTGTGCTCATAGCTGAGCTCCTTACTGGTTGTTGATCCAGTGTTTTGCATGTATAATTCCTCTCAGTGATTGCTTTTCAAAATCATCACTTAAGCCGAGAAAGTGTTAGCGCACTGCTCGGCTTTTTCATTTCCAGGCATTGCTGCTCGAACCATCTCCTGCACCACCCTGCCGATAACGCTAAACTCCACGCTCTTCTTGGCGATGCAGAGAATCGTTGCGATATAGCGCCAGTCAGTACGGCTGATTTTCGATTCGTGGCAACCTGCTAATTTGGCAAACTCCCTGCCGGTGATCGCCGATACGGTCAGGAGTAAGTCAGTCTCTGCCCGGTTGATTTCTTGCTCTGTTGGCTTGCTGTAGTTTGCTAGTTCCATGGCGGATAATTTTCCTTGTTGATTGAATAGATATACGTGCGGCATCCGTGGGGATTGCCACTTTGGTTCCCCAGACCTACCGGGGAGAGGTTTAGTAGTGTTAAAGAGCGGTGGTGCTTAGGCGGCAAGCAGTCTTTTCTTGCTCACTTCAAGAATCTCGATTGCGTTGAATTTGCCACCAGAGATCTCTTCAATTCGTTCTGCGTAACTGGTCTTACCGAAAAATTCAGTCTTGGGCAGGAAACCATTCTTGAGCCATTTGTAAACAGCCCTTTCGCTCACGCCGCAAGCCTTAGCTACTTCGGAAATTCCTACGCCTTTGATTGCTACTTCCAAAGTTTCCATGGGAGCTCCTTATATCGTACTTCAAGTACGGATTATGATTGAACTGAAAGTTTTTGCAAGTGGTTTACTATCGAACTCATGGTACAAAACGAAAAATTGCGTGAAGAATTCTCTCAGCGGCTTGCGCAAGCCTGTAAAGAAGCTGGGCTAGATGAGCATGGCAGGGGCATGGCAATCGCTAGAGCGCTTGGGGTTTCTTCAAAAGGCGTCAGTAAATGGTTTAATGCTGAGTCTCTTCCTCGTCAGGATAAGATGAACGCGCTAGCTAAGTTTCTGCGCGTAGATGTCGTATGGCTGCAACATGGAAACCATGATAATAACGTCATTTATGCCGCCCCTTACGTTCCGGGTAAACGGTATCCCGTATTAAGCAAAGTTCAGGCTGGAGCATGGGTTGAAGCCTGTGAGCCTTATACGCTGAAAGATATTGACCTGTGGCTAGAGTCTGATGCTCACATTCAGGGCGAGGCATTTTGGCTAGAGGTGGAAGGTGACTCGATGACTGCGCCTGTTGGGCTAAGCATTCCAGAAGGAACTTTCGTTTTGTTCGATACTGGTCGTGATCCAGTTAATGGCAGCCTTGTGATTGCAAAACTGGTTGAGGATAACGAGGCTACTTTCAAGAAGCTTGTGATTGATGGAAGCAAGAGATATCTGCGCGGTCTTAATCCACAGTGGCCTATGGTTGCCATTAACGGCAACTGTAAGATCATCGGCGTAGCAGTTGAGACAAAGATGCGTCTGGTTTAGGTCGCGGCCTGACGAAGCACTTGGCTGAGACTGTAGGGTTGGCTGTCTAATGGGCGTTAGCGGCCACAGGGAGCTGTAGCAACAGAGATGTTGACCTAATGATGAGATTGATAGTTATCGCTGCCGTGGTTACGGGCGCCTGCTTCTGGCTGATGTACTTGCTTCAACGGGTGAGTGAGTTGCCTTGGGGGTAGGATGAGGCGCTTGGGTAGGGGTCGCAGATATGCGGCCTTTTTTGTTTCAACAGACCTGCACAATATCCCACAACCTGCACTAAAGATAAAAACCTGCGCCAAATATAAAAACCTGCATTAAAATTCAATTCCTGCACATTGTTCTTGATCCTGCACTTTTGTGGTGATTTAATATCCTTCCTTGCATTCAGGAGATAGAGCCAATGTCATCATTAGTAGAGGATGTGTTAAATCGGTACGCTCAGGTAGTGGAAGATGGCTATGTAGCCACAGGAGGCCCGAGATTTAAGAGCTATGCGGTATCAAATCTTCGTGGCGGAGTAGGGAAATCTACGATGTCATTCAACTTGGCTTACGAAATATCAAGAAATAATTCGGTTCTGGTTGCCGATCTTTGTCCTCAATGCAATTTAACAGAAACCATCCTGAAAGGGGCAAATGCCAAGGTCACTATTGCTAATGCGCTGACGCCGAAAATGCTTGGCCCTGCATTTGGTGATAAACCAGAAGACATTTCTTACCGTGTAAGCAACTATATTGATGATTTTAAGGGTGGAAAATCTTGTTATGCCATTCCTGGAGATCCTGAGCTTTTTGCTTTTCCATCTAGTATGTACCAGCAACTTCAAGTAGCTCTATCGAGAGGAGAACCTAAGGCGGTAGCTACCCTTCTTACATCATTGCTCTCGATCATGAAAGAAGAAGCGCAGGATAAGAAATGCGACATTTTGCTGATGGATACAAGCCCATTTTATGCCGGAGGCACACACCTCGCGTGGTGTGCCGCAGAAGCGCTGATCATCCCTGTTAGGGTGGATGAGCACTCCATAGAATCTCTCAACCTCACTCTCGACATGCTGTCTATGCATAGTAAAGACTTCCAAATGTGGAATGATCGAGCGGGTGGCTTAACATCTCCAAAAGTGGCAGCAATTGTGATGACAATGGCTGGATCTAAAAGTCGCCTATCATCCACTCCTGGCAAAGCCTCACAAATGTACATCGAGCGTGCGGTTAAAATCGCAGAGAAATATAAGTGGTTGTTTTCAGAGGAAGATGTAAGTAAAGCCTTTGTGGTAACTGATGACTTCGTATCAAGCGGACAAATCAGTGGCGCAGAGAGTATCCCAATATCCCAACTTAAAGTCGGTCGCTTCCATACAGTAAGCGAAGGAAAAAGGCTTCAAGTAAACCAATCAGTAACACGATATCAAAAACAGCTAAGGTATTTAGCCAGCATCATTTAACTCCCCCCCGGCCACCGCGCCGGATTTTCTACACCCACCATCTGTACTATACTCACATTAGGGGCAAGGATAAGCCTCGTAGCAATACCCCCCATTTACTGATAATGCCCGGCTGCCGTGCCGGGTTCTTTTTGCCTGTCGTTCTCCATCCCCGCTCTGCCGACACCCTACCCCCGCTCTGTGGCCGCTGCTGAGGCATGAAACCCCGGCTCTGGAGCGAGTGCAGCGCCGCGTAACTGCGGCACTCAGTTAATCATCTAGCCCCCTAACCCCGACGCCAGCCAGATGCCTGATTGGCAGCATGGTGGAACAGAAAATAAATTCCTTTTAAATACAGAAAATAAACAGCGAGTACGAAATTATCTGAAACTTTCGTACCTTTAGTTCTTGACCATATCGAACTATTGGTTCAATATAAACCCATCGAGACGCAAAACAGTCTCCCGCTCTTTAACAATCTAACCGACACCAGATTGGCAGCTAAGCAAGCTCCATCACGCACATCAACGCCATTCCGAAGTCGGTTAGGACGGAACTCTCTCCCGGTGAGTCTGGGAGGCCAAAGTGAAGTTGGCTTTGGGGTGCAGGCAGAAGCCAACATTCTCGGCGGAGGCGCTCGGCAATGAGTACGCGGTCAGGGTTAGCCGCCTGACTGTCTGCACCACCAAAGCTAACCAACGGAGGATGTATGGCAACAATCATCATCAAGCCAGCCAAAGAGAACGCCAAGCAGCGCAAATACCGCAAGCAAGGTGAATTCTTAGCAAAAAAAGACGCTGACCGTGAGTTGGCGAAGAAAATCAGCAAAGCCTGGGCGAAGTTAACCCGAGTTGAGTTACCGGCACAGAAGCCTGTTTATAGCGGTTCTTGCTGCTTGCCAGAGGTGGCGATGTTCGCAGTTGGGAATCGTAAATCAAACAAAATCACAGCGCGTTAACAGTAGAGGGTTACACGATGGAAGAACTTAAAGACGGATTCATTTTGAGAAAGCTTTTAGATAACGATGATAAGCCTCAACTTTTCGACATTCTTTGTGTGTCTGACGGCATGGCGAGATATTCATTTGATGTTTTCACCAGCGAAGTTTATGCGAAATCGGCCTTGGAAAAGACCTCTCTCGATCAAGTGAATAATGAAGGGTGGGATTGCTATACGCACACCAAGGAATCTTCAACTCTTTGGGCTGAAGTCGAAAGAAAGGAATTGAATTAACACCAACCGCGCCCTACGGTAAGCACCGAACACAGCCGCCTAGCGGCTTTTTTTACGCCTAAAAGTCGAGGTAAGCATGAGCTTCAGAGGAAAGGTTTGGTTTTGGATGTTGATTTCATGCGCCCTCTTCTGGTGTGGCGTGGTTATTGGATTGATGAGGGTTATGTGATGAGTGAATGGACTGGGTGTAAGGATGGGCTTCCAGAGCCTGATAGCAAGGTCATTGCTTATACAAGTCATGGACATATGATTTTCGATATGCATTACAAGTGGAAGCGTTATGAGCATGATGGATGGATGTCTGAGCACTGCTTATGGTCAGGAAGGATAACCCACTGGATGCCACTACCTGAACCACCTGCCGAGTGACCATCACAAAGCTCATTGCATAGTGAGCTTGATGATGTTTAGAGAAGCCTCGACACCCTTTAGGCCGCCATTGCGCGGCCATTTTTTTACCCATCGCTAAGCCAATTTCCGAGTTGGTTCAGCAATGAATACCTATCAATCAGGAGTTACCCATGCAGCAACTTGCTTACGCTGGGTGCCCGCTCATGGGCGCTCAATCTGAAACTTTACTCGAAATCATCACCCGCCGGATGCGCTGTATTGGCCGGTGGTTGAAAGACACACTTAATCAGCGGGGTGAGCCCTAATGGACATGACCAGAACACTTCAGCTTCTCGCCATCCTCGCCAAAGAGAAGAACGACAACACCCTATTCCAGCTTGCTAACTCTCTTTTCTATCGGGGGATGAAATGAAAATGACATTTGTATGCACCGAGTATCACGCCAAGGCCGGGCAGCGACAAGGTGAGGTTCGCATTGAGGCGGACGGCGTCGCTTTGTTCGGTCATGTCGATGAGAAGCAGATCATGAACCAACTCGACCTCAAACCTGTGTTCGAGTGGCTCGCAGAGAATGGATATACGGTCACAGAAAATAAGGCGGTCGCATGAGCAGCGTAGTGTTTGATAGCGATGAGAAATTTATCTCTCACATGACGTCAGAACTGGAGATACAGCTCACCGAATCACAGGCGCAGACTGACACTCGCTGGAACGGTTCGGATCGTCAAAGCCCATCCGTTACTTGGGATGAATTCGCAGGAAACTTTACCTAAGGGGTCATCATGATCGCTGTTTATAAGGCCATCGCAGGGGTGGCAAAGGATTTATCAGAAGTAGGGATAGCCAAGGATAGCCAGAACAAGCAGCAAGGCTTTGCATTCAGAGGGATTGATGCAGTTTATAACGCCCTATCTCCTGCGCTCGTTAAAAATGGGCTGGTCATCCTTCCTCGCATCACAGAGCGTACGATAACGGAACGAACAACCAGAACAGGCGGTGTGCTGTTCTATGTGGTTGTTAAGGCTGAGTTCGACTTTGTCGCAACCGAAGACGGCAGCAAGCATACGGTTGAAACCTATGGCGAAGCTATGGACAGCGGAGACAAGGCAACAAACAAAGCGATGTCCATCGCATACAAATATGCGGCATTCCAGGCGTTCTGCATCCCAACCGAAGAGACGGCCATTGATGCTGACGCCGAGGTTCACAGCGTTGCTCCAGCAACCGCAGACCAGATTTTGGCGGAGTTTACCAACTACGCAGGCTCTGAAAATGATGCGAAAACTCTGCAGTCGAAATATGCAGAAGCCTGGTCTCGCCTAAATGGCCATCCAGATCACCAAACTAAGTGCAAAGATGTTACTGGAATTCGACTTAAAGAACTGAAACAGGCGGCATAAATGGCTAGCAAAGGCATCAACAAAGCAATCATCATCGGAAACCTTGGGAAAGACCCAGAGGTTCGCTACACGCAAAATGGTGGCGCTATCGCCAACCTGACGATTGCAACTTCTGAATCGTGGCGTGACAAACAATCTGCCGAGAAAAAGGAGAAGACTGAATGGCACCGCGTGGTGCTGTTTGGAAAGCTGGCTGAGGTAGCCGGTGAGTATCTTAGAAAAGGCTCGCAGGTTTATATCGAAGGCAAACTGACAACGCGCAAGTGGGAAGATCAGGCTGGAGTGGAGCGCTATACGACAGAGATTCATGTCAATGTCGGCGGCGTGATGCAGATGATCGGCAGCAAGCAAGAAGCCTCGCAATCCGGAAATCAGCAGTCCCCACCTAAGCAGCAAAATAAACCTCAACCGTCGAATGAGCCACCTATGGACTTCGACGACGACATCCCATTCTAGGCAGCTTCAAAGCCGCAGGTAACCAATCATGAAAGAACAATACGCGGAAATAGTCGCGGGATGCCTTGCGGCTTTTGACAGCCTAAAGCGTGGTGAACCTCACGGACGCGCCAACAAGATGATGACCAATACAGCCGCTAAAAATGCGGCTTTTTTATTGCCTGAACTTCGACCGGTAATTAACAAACCTCGGACGGAGAAAGCTGCAAAAGCAACGCAAATGGTTCGCATCGTCGGCACCTGCTGGGAGTTTCCAGATGGCCAGCGAATTCCTGATTTTTGGAAGGCTGACCAGAAGGCTAAGGCACTCGGCATGTCGCTTGAAGGCAGCCAGAAATGGCGATTTAGCGAAACTGAATAGGAAGCATCATGTTCGGACTATTTCTTCTCATCTGCGCAAGCAGCGCGGATATATGCAGCTATCAATCTGCTGGCTATATCTACCCGGATTACCAGAACTGTACTGCTGACATAGCCGCGCAAAAACTCCCCTCTTCTTACGAATGCCTGCCAGTTGATGCTGTGGTGCGGGCTAAGGATGACCTATGAGTGAAATTTTACTTAGAAAGGAGCTTCGCGAATTACGCAGGAAATTGGAATCAATGAAGGATGAGCGCGATGCGCTGGCTGTGGAGAATGCTGCGCTGAAGGATGTGTTGGAAAACATCTGCTGCCGAGACAATGAGCCTGAATACCATGATTGCGGCATGGGGTGTGGCCTAGAAGACCGTGGGATAACTGGCCGCTATGCAGCTATGGCTCATGGTTGGGAGTCAGCCATGGAGCGGGTTTATGAAGAAGTTATCCCGTTCATTGAGGATCTGCCTGAAACCCCAGCCACTGACTCCGCCATTGCAGCTTTCGAAGCGCAGGGAGTTGAGAAGTTTGCGGCATGGGCTTCGGATCAGGAATCACTAGCCATTGATTCAGGAGACAAAAAAGAAGCTCGTATTTATTGCCAAGTAGCGGCCAGAGCTAAGCATTTCGCCAAGCAGCTGCGGGAGGCCAAATGAAAGAGCGCCCAGTGATTTTCAACTCAGAAATGGTTCGCGCCATTCTCGACGGCCGCAAGACCCAGACGCGGCGGATTGCTAAAGCTGACAACTCCAATCACTTGCTTGGATGCCCATTCGGCCAGGTCGGCAATCTGCTGTGGGTGCGGGAGGCATTCAGGGTTCACAGCCGCGCTACTGATGTTGCAACACTGGTTTATCGGGCCAATGAGCGCAACTCATGGACTGAGCAAACCCGCCGCGTGCCGGTTTCGGTTTGTAATAAACCAGTGTCACCAGAGAAATGGACACCATCGATCCACATGCCGCGCTGGGCAAGCAGAATCACACTGGAAATTACCGGCGTCCGCGTGGAGCGCCTGAACGATATCAGCCACGACGATGCAAAAGCTGAAGGTTGTTGCTACAGCCGTGGTGGCGGTGTTCCTGACTTTGCGGTTACTCCGGCAGACCATTTCCCGACGCTGTGGGCATCCATCTACGGCTCAGAAAGCTGGAGCGCTAATCCCTGGGTGTGGGTTATCGAGTTTCGTCGCGTGGAGGTGGAAAAGTGAACCCATCCGAAATAGACGACCGCCTCTACAGCGAGGCTGTTGAATTTGCTCGTCTACACGCATCGATCGGCATCGTGGCTATTCAGCGACATTTCCGCATCGGCTTCAACCGCGCTGCGTGGCTTATCGAACGCATGCAGGAAGAAGGCGTCGTAACCGCCCCGGCATGGAATGGCATTCGCACAGTGATTCATGGAGGTAGTGATGCCAGCAAATGAACTGAAGCCAGGGAGCCTGCGTTATTTCGATGAAGAAATTGGCGCGCACGTCGTTTCAGAGCCTGGTTCTACTTCGTACAGCTCAACAGCGATGGCGGCAACTGAATTTTTTAACGGCATCGAGTGGTTGCCGGTAGACGGCGACGAGGCCCAGGAGAAAGCACAATGAAAAACAATATCGTAATTACAGGTCGTGCATTTGTTGAATTTCGCCGCGTAATCAGCGGGCTAGATAACGCTGAAACCAGAGAGATCATCAACAGCCACGATTTAGCAGCTCAACAGGTCGATCTTGAGCATTGCCATACCATTGTGGAAATCAACGACATTGATATTGAGGTAAATCCGCAATGACTAATTTGAGCGAACTGAGCAAGCCGGTGGCGTGGACTGACGAGCGCGGAAATCTGTGCACCACCCGAAACAAAGAGCGCGGGCTGGAGAGTCGATACCACCAAGACTACGAGAAATACACGACACCTTTCTACTCGCAAGAGTACGTATCCGCCCTACAACACGAATCCGCTGTTAACTGGGAGGCTGCGGCATCGCTGAACGTTGAAAATCAGGAGCTGAAAAAGCGCATCGCCGAGCTGGAACGCGCTAATCAATCGCAGGACGATCACATAAATCAGCAGCAGGACAGAATCGATTCTCTGGAGAAGAAAAACGGAGATTTAGGGCGATCATTGGGAGCGGCAGAAAAGCGGCTGGCTACGCCGGTGCGGTTGCCTGAGCCGTGCGTATACGAGGTAAACGGCACCAGGTTCTATGACCGATTATCAGAGGCCGAAGTAATCGCCTCACTGCGCGAACAGGGATTCACCGTAGAGGGGGATGAGTAGGATGGCAAAGCTGAACAAAAAAGAGCGCGCTTGGCTTGACGAGCTGCAAGAGGTGCTTAACCGCTGCCCGTCCGAGCGCCTAGGGTTCTATACCGTCGGCGACCCTCAGATTGTTATCTATGACCGGTCAAAGGAGTCAGAGATAGATTGGGTGATGGACACTACTGAAAAAGACTGGTGCGGGTGTGTCTTGATAGCCGGTGCGAATTTTGACGAGTGGCTGGATTTCCCGGCCCCCGTTCACTCTACAGCAGGTTGAGGGAATTTCATGACACTAACGATTGAAGAGTTGAAATACGGCGCGGAAGTCGGCGATCTGGGTATCGAAGCTGTGCGCGCAGTGTGTGCCGAAGCGTTGGCTAACCGGGAGGCGCAGCCGGTGGCGGCAAATGCTCAAATTGCCGGGTACTTCGTGCGGCAGCGCCCAGAATGGGACAAGCGCGCCCCGTGGACGCCTTGGAAAGAGGTTGATGCGGCGTCATACGATGACATCGTCAAAATCATCGCGACCGGCGAGGCGTACTGCGGGTGGTTCTACGACTCTCGCATTCTGTACGATGCCCCGCCAGCGCCAGCATACCCGGAAAGGTTGCCGTGCCCTGTGCATCTGCTGCCGGGGTTAAAGTTTGGCAAAGGGGTTCCAACGCGCAGCATGCTTGATGCTCTTGTTCGCCGGGCAGAGTATGAGTCTGAGCGAGAAGCGATGACGCCAGAGCAGAAGGCCGAGGACGATGCCAGGATTGAGGCATTTAAAGCGATGTTACCCAAGCCGCCAGCGCCAGCAGTGCCGGATGCCTGGATAGCGTGCAGCGAGCGGATGCCGGAGCCAAATAAATACGTTCAGGTCAGCAACGGCGTTTGGGTTGGTATCGGGATGTACAACGATGCAGAGCATTTTGAGGATGACGAACGTTGGCAGGATGAACATCACGAGTTTATCGACCTACTCCACCACCCCGTAACCCACTGGATGCCATTACCTGCAGCGCCGGAGGGTGGGAATGGCTAGCCCAAGACCGGGATGCCTTACTCAACGCTAAACGCAACCTAACCATTGAAATAAATCCCCGCCTTGGACGCGGGAATTTACAACAAGCCAACAGTTAGCGCAATTATGAAAGAGATTATCCGCGGTGACACTGAGCCTGTTCACGTGTTTGCTGCCCACAAAGCAATTGATGAACATCTTCACAAATACGGCTCAGGCAACAAATATCACCCCATCGTATATAGCATCAAATACCGCAATAAAACCTACCAAGTCGAAGTCGTCACACGCAATACAACCATCGCAGCCACGGTAATAACTGGCGTTCGCAATCTGTCTAAAATTCACTATGAGGGCGCGGCATGATATGGACTCCGCAAAGAAAAACCTTCTCCGCAGTACAGCCAGAGAGCTTTTAAGAGATTTCGACTCCCCTTCCAATAATTTAACCCTCCGTCAGTTACTCGATAAGCACGCAGTGAAGATAGCCCCATATTGGCCGAAGTCTCCGCCGGTATGGCTGCGCCTTTGCTGTGAGGTTCATCGGGTACGGGAGGGGAACTAACGAGGTAATCATGGCCGACACCCGCGCAGCCTCGGACGAGGCCAAATTCATGAAGCTCAAAGAATATGC
>OKQK01000336.1_pt1 | contig 12045 bp, 13 predicted proteins | sample 1609911 | NCBI WGS metagenome assembly OKQK01 (sample SAMN04436595, study PRJEB24849) | human gut metagenome | biome: human gut; feature: NICU; material: stool | host: Homo sapiens | place: USA: Saint Louis, MO | collected 2009-11-17 | reverse complement strand
GGTGTCAGCGAGGAGGTTCTGCGGTTGGCGGATACTCATGTGTTTATCGAGATGCATACCTTTGAATCCCTGAATGTTGCTGTTGCGGCAGGAATCTGCATGTATGCGTTTAAAAAATGAGGAACGCAGCTAAAATAATCGTTTTGGAATCGGAAGAGGTGTATGGTAATTATCACATCAGTATCACACGAAGTTTTAGTTTGAATGCTTATAGCTGAAAAATAATATAAAAATATGACAAAAAAAACTTTCCCTGTTTCTTCTATTAATATAAACGTTAAGATTTTGGCAATGCAGAAGGGCTTTTGTGGAAATTTGGCTGACTTTTCATACCTTAAATGTCTATGAACCTGAACTATTATGGAATGGGGGATTAGCATAATTCACAGGTGAGAATGGAGTTTTCTGCATATCCTGCATAGAAAACAGCTGATTATGAAAATTACCTGTTTCATAAAGTATAACTTGTGAAGCATTGCCTGCTGAAAAAAGGAGAAGAGAAAAATGAATGTTAAGAAATTGAAGAAGAACAAGAAGGGATTTACGCTGGTTGAGATCATCGTGGTTTTGGTAATCATCGGTATCCTGATGGCGCTGGCAGTACCGGCTGTTATGAAGTATATCAATGAGGCAGCAGATACAAAAGTGCAATCTCAGGTAAGAGCAGGTTATGTTGCAGCTCAGTCTTATGCGACAAGCCAGATTGGTGAAAATCCAGGTATTTCAAATGATGATTTGACAACAAAAGTTAATAATGCTGATGCCATTAATGGTGAATTAGGTCTTTCTAAAACCGGTGAAGGCGACGATGCTAAATATCCGGAAGGTGCTGTTAAATAGATTACATGTACGCTGACAGAAAAGAAGATAGATAAGTGTGAGATTCAAGTTGAAGGGTCTAATGATACGTACACTGCTACGCAAACAAAAATTGAAAAAGCTACAAAATAATCAAGTAGAATATAAAGCCTCTTCCAAGAGGCTTTATATTTACACTTTTAATTAAAGAAGGATGGTGAATAAATGGACGCTTTACTATTACTGCTATATCTATATGCATTCCTTATTGGAATTTGTATCACCAGTTTTTTGAACGTGGTAATATGGAGACTTCCTCAGGGCTTATCCTTTGTAAAGGGGAGATCCTATTGCCCTTCATGTCATCATAAGCTGCAGTGGTATGATTTATTCCCGGTGTTCAGCTATCTGTTTCTAAAAGGGAAATGCCGATACTGTGGTAATAAGATTTCAGCTCGTGAAACGGTACTGGAGTTTCTTGGAGGCTGTATCGGGATGTTTTGCTTTTATACCTATGGGTTTTCCTGGGATACTGTTCTTGTGTTTGCAGTATTCATGATTCTTTTCACAATTACCATGATTGATTTTGATACTATGACAATACCAAATGGTTTAATTATATCTTTAATTGTTCCTGTTGGCATTTTCACAGTATTGCATCCGGAAACAGCGTTAATGACAAGAGCTATCGGCTTTTTCATTGTCAGTCTTCCGATGTATCTGCTGACGCTTCTGATTCCGGACTGCTTTGGCGGCGGGGATATCAAGCTGATTGCTGTAGCCGGTTTTCTGCTGGGATGGAAGCTGACACTCCTTGCGTTTTTTATCTCCGTACTGATAGGAGGAAGCTATGCGGTATATCTGCTTTTGTCAAGAAAAACACAAAAGGGAGCACATATCGCCTTTGGACCGTATTTATGTGCAGGGATTATGATATCATTACTTTATGGTGAAACTCTGATACAGGGGTATCTATCGTTATTCGGATTATAAAACAGGCTTGGAGGGAATACAGATATGGCGGTTTATAAATATACGGCGAAGGATATAAATGCCAAAAGGATAACCGGAAAAATGGAAGTAACAGCAGGAGTGAGCTTGCTGCTTTTCTGCGTTCCAGGGATCAGTATCTGATTGACTGTAAGGATGTGACAAACACACAGCAGAATACATATAAACTGACTCTGAAGGAGCTGTCTGATTTCTCTCGACAGCTGGGAGCGATGATTGGCTCCGGTGTCAGTCTGATACGTGCAATGTCTATTCTTGTACAACGAGAAAGCAAACCGAAAATCAAAAGTATTTATACGGATATGTACCGTAAGCTGCAGCAGGGACAGACACTGTCAATGGCTATGGAATCTGAAGGAAAGGCGTTTCCGGAGCTTATGATCAATATGTATCGAACCGGAGAAAGCAGCGGACAGATGGAAAAGGTTGCTATGACGATGGCTTTGCAGTATGAGAAGGATGATCATATCAAGCGAAAGATACGCAATGCCATGATTTATCCGATTATTCTGTTATGTGTAACCGTTTTTGTTATCATTGTTGTATTTACTTGGATTATTCCAAGCTTCTCGAGTGTGTTTGAAGGAATGGAGCTTCCGTTGATTACGAAAATTGTAAATGGTCTTTCGCAGATTATGATACATTATTGGTACTGGCTTCTGATTGGCATCTTATGTATATTTGCGTTCATCACAACGCTGCTTCGCATAGAGAAGGTTCGGTATCGGTTTGATAAACTGAAGCTGAATGTTCCGAAAATCGGTAAGCTGCTGTGTATCATTTATACAGCGCGCTTTGCCAGAAATATGTGCTCGCTTTATACAAGTGGTATTTCCATCATCAACGGTATGCAGATCATACGCAATACGATCGGGAATAAGTATATAGAATCTCAGTTTGACGGAGTCGTGAATATGGTGAGAAACGGAACCTCACTGTCACAGAGCATACAGAAAATTGACGGCTTTGATCCAAAGCTCGCAAGCTCCATTTACATTGGAGAAGAAAGCGGACGTCTGGAAACAATGCTGACATCTCTGGCAGATGATTTTGATTATGAATCCGAGGCTGCATCTCAGCGTATGGTCACACTATTGGAGCCGGTAATGATTATAATTCTGGCATTGATCGTATTGTGTGTCATGCTGGCGGTATTGCTGCCAATCTATCAGATGTATCAAAATCCAACGAGTCTAAAGTAAAGGGAGAAGCTTATGGCAAAAGAATATGTATTATTTATATCATCACATGCCGTACAGATGATTTACGGGTCATGTGATAAAAAAGATATGGTAAAGGTAGAAGCCTTTCATGAATATCCTCTGGAAGAAGGCGCAATGATCAATGGTGTGATTACCGATGACTCCTCCATCCTTGACATTTTGAAGGAGCTGCAGGAAAACGGCTTAAAGGAAGCCCGGTTTGTAATCGACAGCGGGCAGATTCTTGTGAAAAACATACGGGTTCCCCAGCTTTCAAGAAAGGAGCTGCTGAAGGTCGCAAAGGATGAATTAGCCGATATTGATGGCAGCTATGAGGATCTGATTTACGATTACAGTGTATTGCAGTCATCGTTTGAAGAGGAAGAGAAAAAGGGCGGAGAGATTTTATGCTGTGCTGTTGAAAGAAAATTGCTTACCAGCTATATTGAACTGTTTGATGCCACAGGTATCAGGCTGAAAAGTGTTGATATCTCCATTAATGCCTTGCATACGCTAACGCAGGAGCTGGCAGATTTGAATGGAAAAACCTATATTGTATCGGTTCTGGACGGTAATAATGTATCCTCTTATCTGTTTGAGAAAAACCACTATACCTTTTCTAACAGAACAAGGCTGTTCTCAGAGCGGGGAACGCAGGCTTTTATTTCTGAAATGAACAGTAATATATCCCAGCTGATCCAGTTCAGCAAATCCAAGCAGAGTCCGTACCCTATTGAGAGAGCATATTTCTGCGGTCTGGATGATGCGGAGGAGCTGATGGTTTTTGAAAGTATACGTAGCAATCTGAATTTGCAGGCGGAACAATTTCCGGATTCCAAGATTGTCTATGTAACCGGGGATCACTATAAGGATTTCCATTTGCATGATTATGTGTTCCCCGTAGGGTGTCTGATCAGAAAGTGAGGTGCAGGAGATGTTTCAAAATGGATTGAAAAATAAAGATATTGATTTACTGAAGGTCTATAAACAGAAAAAAGAAGCCTCTCCATATGTCGGCACCTTGAAATATTTGGTGTTTCCCATCAGTGCAGCTGTTATCCTGATATCCTGGTTTGGTATTGTGACCTATCAGAACCATGCATTGGACTCTGATATTGCAGCAGCAAAAGCAGAATTGAAGCAGGTGCAGAAGCAGATTGCAGAGGATCCCAATTTAGAGAAATACCAGTCCTTGCAAAAGGCGATGAATGATGTAGAAAAGTATAAGACGCTGCATAAGGATATTCAGTCTTATCCGCAGCTGAGTCAGAATACATTCGATCAGATATTGATTGCTTCCGATGTGAATACTTCCATTGTATCATTATCTTATCAAAGAGAAACACAGGTGGTGACATTACAGGTGGAGTCGCTTACAGCGGAGGATACGGAGAAGTTTGTCAGAAGACTGAAAAAGAGCAAGACCTTTGAAACCGTTGATTATGCAGGATATGCGCAAACAGAGAAGACAACAAAGACTGCGGAAGCAAATGAAAAAGCTGCAGAAAATGGAAAAGATAATACAGAAAAGAATACGGATACAAAAACAGATACAGAATCCGCAGCACAGCAGCTGCTGGATTTATTGAATAAGACAAATGAAACGAATACACAGGCGGATAAGCAGACAACGACAGTATATTCGGCTACGGTCCTTTGTAAACTGAAGTAGGTGAAAGTATGCGACATTAACGAAGAGAGAAAAAATATTGCTGTATGTATTATTGTGTATTGTTGTTTTTGCCGGAGGGCTGTTCTGGATGCTATTGCCGGCATTGGAAAAGCATAACACACTGAAGGCGGAATATGATACTGCCCAGCTGGAGCTGCAGTCAGTGAAGGCATCGATGATTGACTATGGTGATTTGGATAAGCAGCTGAAGGAGACTTCGGAGGAGCTAAAGAATATCAAGAATAAATTTTATGAAGAAATGAATAAGGAAGATGTTGATAATCTTATCACCTCCATGACGATTGAGCATGGACTGACGCCTGTCAGCCTGAGTATCGCCGAGGCTGATCAGGAAAACATTCTGAGCTATACCGAATATCAGCTGCAGCAGAAAAAAGGTTCTTCCTCCAAGAACAAGGATGGAAAACTGAAGGTTTATAATGTGAATCTGAGTGTGTCCGGTGCAATTACGGATGTTCAGACACTTGTAGATGATGTGAGAACGACAAAGTCATTAAAAGTATCCGGTATTACATATTCGGAAGAGGATGATGAAAAAACAACAACGATTACATTTAAGCTGTTCATGATATAAAGATAGAGAGGTGAGAATATGAGAAGAAATCAGAAGGGATCGGCTTTGCTGTGGGCCATCACTGTCATCATGATTTTGATGATAACCGTTGCAGCTGCACTGGGTATTTCATATTCTTACTATAACAGAAGTGTAAACAATAACAGCAAGCGCCAGGCTTATCTGACCGCAAAGGGTGTTATTCAGAATTTTGTAGAGAAAATCGAGCTGGACAACAGTGATTATATCGCTATGATACCAGAAGAGGAAAACCAGTCAACACCATTGAATATAGATATTCCGGAAGCGTCCAATATCGGAAAGGTGACGGAAGCGAAAATTTCCCGTGTTGCGGTGGATAAGGATAAAGATATACGTGGCAAAATTACGATATCGGTTACTGTGGATTATGCAGAGCAGACAGAGACTGTGAATGCCGATATGCAGCTGGGAAGAACCGGAGATTTGAAAAAATGGCAGTTGTTAAAATACTATAAAGGACAGGGTGCTGAGGTACAGGAAAATATCAATATCAAGAATGCGAAGATTATGATGTCGCATTTAACACCTTTATATGAAGCAGCGTGCACAGGTAATAAAGTCATGCAGGAATATGTGAAAAGCGATGCTGAAATATATGAAAGAATGATTGCAGAGTATGGAGAAACATGGGAAAAATATGCCAACAATGGATATTATAGCAACGATCGTATGAGAGAATATCTTTACACAGGTGTTTATAACAGCAGCATACCGAAATTCGATAATAGTGCAGCATCAAATTTTCCGGAAAAATTTGAGGGTAAAACATTTTATATGAAAACCTATTGCTCGGATGGCAAGAAATTGTCATTTGTATATGCGAATGAAAAAAGCACTATGAATAATGGCGATTGGGAAGCTTCTATGATATTTAATGTTGAGGATGGGCATTGGTATGATGTAACGGAACTCAATGGCAATAAAATTATACCGCTTAAAATTTTAGGTGAGCTGGTAGATGGTAAAGAACCTGAAAATGAATTGCTTAAATGGGAAGCGTTTAAAAAGAAGTATTTTATACCGGAACGATGTGTTGATTAAAGATAGAGGTGATGGAAATGAATAAAAGGGGTATGACTTTAATTGAAATGATTGCAGCTCTAGCGATTCTTTCCATAGCCAGTTTAACGCTATTTGGAGGATTTTCTGCAGTATTAAAAATTATGGGGAATTCAAGCACAATGAAAAACAACAGTGATATGCTTCTTTCTTATGCAGAAGAAACAATGAACAATGATGTGCGAGATAATATTCAAATAGATACAGATAAAGTAACCTATACGATTTCATCTGATCGTGTAAGTGTACCTGTCGCTAGAAATATAGCAATACTGAATGTAAAGGACGATGACAGAGTACATCTAAAGGCACTGGAAGAACCGGGTAATCAGGAAAAAGTAAGGGATACATCCGTTTATAAAGAATTTAAATCAAATCTTGATGAATTTTATAAGTCAATTAAGAAAGCAAGAGAAGCACATGAAGAAATGGAAAACGGGGATTCCTATAACGCTTCTTTGAAAAATGTGCATATTCTGATGTCATCTAATTGGATACAGTTTCCAAAAGAGCTTCTTCCGGTAAGTTATCGCTCAAAGCTTGGAGCACAGGATGTTTACGTTTTTCCATATTATCCATGGGAGATAAAAAAAGGCGATTTACAGCACGATCATGGTGGTCTTATAATCATGTTAAATCCAAGGAATGAATTAGTAGATACAGATATAGACTTCGATGATTATCTTTATATGATTTATGATTATGATAATGAACGCTGGTATTATTGTGATCAGGACACTTATAGAATCAAGGTTGTTTTTTCCTCTTCAGATGGAAAAGTGCTGTATGATGTGAAAAATAATGGCTATATCAAATCTTGGACAGATATGAAAGACATTGTTAAGAATCCGAAAAATGGATGGAAAGTATTGGATATCGATGCAGAATATAATACGAATACAGATTCTATGTGGAAGAATGTAAGCTGATGATGGAAGGAGGCGGCAGGTATGCACTTGAATAAAAAGGGAATGACGTTGATTGAAGTAATTGTAGTTCTGCTGCTGTCCTCCATTTTAATGGTAATTGCGGGTGGTCTGCTTTTGAATAGTATGGGGTATTTTAATCGTACGGCACAAAGCAATTATGAGAAGCAGGCTGTGGATGCTATTTCATCCTATGTAAGGGGGCAATTGGTTTATGCCAGTGAAGTACAGATTGCCACGCAGAAACCGGATAAATCTGATGACTGGCATTGGATTTCAGTAAATGACGATAATCGCCTGATGAAGGATGATACGCAAGTATACAATGCTGATTTTTATAGAGGAAGGAATTTGAAAATCACTGCAAAATGTTATAGTGATAATTATCGTTTGGATTTATCTTTCGCGTTTACTGATAATGAGAAGCAGGTTTATAAAACTGCTTCTACACTGGAACTAGTGAATATTAAAGCAAAGGATAAAAAAGGAGAAGCTATTGCTAATGCAGGAATAAAAGGAAAACAGGTGGATATTTCAGATCACGATCAGGCAGAAGCAGGCTATAAAATCTATTATAAAATAAATGGGGCACTGAAGATCGTGGATGATCCGGATTATCAATATCCGGATATCGATTATGATGATCCTGCATTTGAAGGTACCGTATACGATGAGCTGATGTGTAGAGATGCTTCCATTACCAAGCCGAATGAGGCAGGGAACAATAAGGGAACATGGCTTGCAAATCATGATTATAAAAAAGGGGAATTTGTTGATTATCTGGGTGTGACATATCGTGCAGTAAAGGATGTTAGAAATGGAAATGATCCCTTGACGAATCATGGAAATGCATGGAAACCGGTAAATCCTCCATATTGGGTGAAGGGTGCCAGCTATGAAGCAGGGGATGTTGTTATATACCAAATCACAAACACATATTATCAAGCAACAGTGCAGATTCATAACAGCGTGGAGTCACCGGATAACGATAAGCAGAAATGGCATAGGTTAAATACGTCGGAATTGAATGAGATTATAGAAGAACATAAGAGTAAAGATTTTTGTGATATAGATAATAAAGATGAAGGCGATTGGACTGTCGGGGGAGAGAAAGCAAGATGCGATGCACCAGAAAAACAATGGAATGTTGGGCAGGTAATTGAGCCTGGAGATTATGTAGAAGACCCAATGAATCCAGGTCAGTGGTATCGTTATGTATATTCATCACCTTTACAGCCTAATGCTCAAGAAGATAACGCTTGGGCTCCAGGAGGCGTTGCCAGAAATTATTGGAAGAAAATTGATGAAGCTTGGAATACGAATGGAACATATTTTAAATAGTTTCATACACCGTGAATGGAAAAAAGTTATTTTATCAAGCTCTTCAACGAATAGATGGTGTTTGGAATCCTTCTACTATAAATGCTGGATGGTCCAAAGGTTTTGAAAGTATTGAAGAGTTGCTTGGAAATACTAATATATCTGTGACTTGTCAGACATATAGTTAATTTAAAAAGGATGTGTAGAAAATATGAAAAATATACCAATAGGTGAAGTGCTGAAGGATTACGGTTATATCAATGAAGAACAGCTGCAGCGGGCACTTGCAGAACAGAAAAAGGATCGTTCCAAACGGCTTGGACAGCATTTGATTGATTTAGGCTTTATCAGTGAGAATCAGATGCTGAAGGCACTGAGTGATAAACTGAATGAGCCGATGGTTGATTTGAACGAAGAAAAAATCGAAGTGGATGCTGTTGCGAAGATACCGAAAGCACTGGCGCAGAAATATAATTTGATTGCCATCAGCGAAAACAACGGGCGCCTGACGGTAGTAACAAGTGATCCTTTGAATTTCTACGGAATCGAGGATGTACGTCTGGTGACCGGCATGAATATATCCGTATGTCTGTGTGAAAAGGCGGCAATCGACCGTGCCATTGATTACTACTATGTGGAAATCAAAGCCAGAGAAGCAGCCAATGTGGCAAATGAAAACGTTGTATCCTTTGAATTCGATGATACCGAGCTTTATAACTCGGAGGAGGATGACACACCCGTTGTTAAGCTGTTCAACAGTCTTCTGACAAGAGGCTACAATGCCAATGCCAGTGATATACACATAGAGCCGTTTGAGGATAAGACAATGGTTCGTATGCGTATTGACGGTATGATCGTGGATTATGTGCAGCTTGCGAAAAATCTGCACCAGTCGCTGATTGTCCGAATCAAAATTGTAAGCAATATGGATATTGCTGAAAAGCGTGTTCCTCAGGATGGACACTTTCTAACCACGATTGAGGGAATTCGTATGAACCTTCGTGTCTCTGTGATTTCAACTGTATATGGTGAAAAAGCTGTTCTGCGTTTTCTGAACAGCAATACGCCGATTCTGAATGAAAAGCAGTACGGCATGAATACGGATAATTATGCGAAAATGTGTCGTATGATGGAGATGCCGCATGGAATCATCTATATTACAGGACCTACCGGAAGCGGTAAAACAACAACACTGTATATGATTCTGGAAACGCTGGCAAAACGGCAGGTGAATATAGCAACCATTGAGGATCCCGTGGAGAAGAATATCGAACGCGTGAATCAGATGCAGATCAATACCATGGCGGGACTGACCTTTGAGCGCGGACTGCGGGCATTGCTGCGGCAGGATCCGGATATTATTCTGGTCGGTGAAACACGTGATGCGGAGACGGCATCCATTTCTGTACGAGCTGCCATTACCGGACATCTGGTATTGAGCTCTCTGCATACCAATGATGCAATCAGCTCGATTGTCCGTCTGGAGGATATGGGAATTGAACCATATCTGATTGCGAATTCACTGGTTGGAAGTGTTTCACAGCGACTGGTGCGTACGATTTGTCCGCATTGCAGAGAAAAGCTGAAGGCGACAGAGCTGGAACGTCAGGTGCTGGGAAAAGAAATAGAATATGTATATCGCGGTGCAGGCTGTCATCATTGTAACCAGACAGGCTACAAGGGAAGAACGGCTGTGCATGAAATCATACTGATAGATAAGGAAATGCGGAGAATGATTTCTTCTCACAGAGATATTGATGATATCTATGCCTATGTGAAGAAATCACAGCAGCTGCATACCCTGAAGGATGAGGCTGTGGAGCTTGTAATCAATGGACAGACAACGATGGATGAACTGTATAAGATTACGGCTTACAGCGATTAGGAGGTCTGTTTATGAACGATTTACTGGAAGGTATGATTGCCTATGCCAGAGAGCATAACTGCAGTGATATCCATTTGAATGTCGGTGGTCCCGCCATGATTCGGGCAAATGGCGTGCTGCGGGAATATCCCGCATTCATCAAGGATACACAGACGACAGAGATGATCCTTTCTATGGTGGATGAGCGGTTGATGGAGGATTTTAAACAGGGGAAGGATCTGGACTTTACCTATGTCAGCAAGGGAGAGAACCGGCAGAGAGTGAATGTATACCGCCAGCAGGATAAGCTCTGTGCAGCGATTCGTATCATCAATAATACGATTCTGACACTGGATGAGCTGCTTGCCGGATATTTTGAAGCAGCTCGCTATGGAGCCGCGCGGTCTTGTACTGGTGACCGGACCTACCGGCAGTGGTAAATCCACGACGCTGGCAGCTGTTATGGACTATATCAATGAACGCAGAAACTGTCATATACTTACGATTGAGGATCCGGTGGAATACGTGTATCAGCGTAAGCAGGCGCTTATTCATCAACGGGAAATCGGTCGGGATGTGGACAGCTTTGATACAGCGCTTCGCAGTGCCATGCGTGAGGATCCGGATGTCATTCTGGTGGGAGAGATGCGTGACTATGAAACAATTGCAGCCGTCGTTACACTGGCAGAGACCGGACATCTGGTGTTTTCCACTCTGCACACCATCGGGGCAGCAAAGACAATTGACCGTATCATCGACGTATTTCCACCTCACCGTCAGGAGCAGATCCGTATGCAGGTTTCCGGTATACTGAAAGCTGTAATTACGCAGCAGCTGCTTCCAAAACGTGATGGCAGCGGACGAATTGCCGCGCTGGAGGTTATGATTGGAACAGATGCGATCAGCAGCATGATTCGAGAGAATAAGGTCCATCAGATCAATTCCATAATACAGACAGGGATGCGTGAGGGAATGCAGTCTTTGAACTTTGCTTTGGCACGTCTGGTGCGAAACGGCATGGTGACAAGGGAAGTGGCAGAGAAATACAGCGATGATCCGCAGGAGCTGAAGCAGTATCTGCAATAGAATCCGGTTTCAGCAGTGCACAAAATAAAAATCAGACTTGTAAACAACGTGCAAGTTCTGTATAATAATAAAAGAAAACGTTGAGCAGGAGTAGTAGTTTGGACACCGCAGGACAGGGAGAGCTGATGACGCACTGAGAGTCGGCACACTGCAGGACCTTATGAATTCACCTGTGAGTGGGTTTAATACACCCCCGTTCCATGACGGTTATCCATGACAGAAAGTAAGTGTGTCGCATGACGAAACAGGATGGTTCCTGTGTCTTGTGGCTTTTTTTATAAGCAGAAAGGAAGTTGAATATGGAAAAGCTAACGAGTATCAAAGAAGAAGGTCTTTCCCAAATCGAAGCATGTGAGGACCTTGCCCAGCTGCAGCAGCTGCGTGTGCTGTATCTTGGTAAAAAAGGGCCGATTCAGGAAGTGATGAAATCCATGAAGGATTTGCCGAAGGAGGAGCGCCCGGCATTTGGTCAGCTGGTAAATGAGGTTAAG
>OKQK01000312.1_pt1 | contig 12851 bp, 10 predicted proteins | sample 1609911 | NCBI WGS metagenome assembly OKQK01 (sample SAMN04436595, study PRJEB24849) | human gut metagenome | biome: human gut; feature: NICU; material: stool | host: Homo sapiens | place: USA: Saint Louis, MO | collected 2009-11-17 | reverse complement strand
GATGAATACCGTGTCATTCTGAAATCACTGCCAGCGGTTACCATTGCCTCTATGCGGGTACATCTCGACAGCTATGCGGATCTGTTTTATAAAATGCCGGATATGGGGCTGGAAATGGAGAAGGCAGGCTGTGAATGTAAGGAGCCGGAATACTGCTTTACCATGTATTACGATGATGAGTACCGGGAGCAGGATGTGGCTGCGGAAATCTGCGAGGCGGTAACTGAAATGAAAGAGGATCGCGGTGATTTGAAATTTCGTGAGCTGCCGGCTGTTGAACTTGCTGCATGCGTCATGCATAAGGGGGCGTATCGTACACTGCCGCTGGCATATCGTGCCATCGTTTCCTTTATTGAGGACAACGGCTACGAGATGATCGGACATCAAAGAGAAGCCTATATTGACGGTATCTGGAACAAGGACAGTGAGGACGACTGGCTCACAGAAATCCAGTTTCCTGTACGCAAAATTCAGCGAACCTAACTCATAGAACAGGATACAAAAAAAGCATGGAATCTTTTCTAGGAATCCATGCCTTTTTGTATGGCGCTCTTTTTCATTCAGACTCTGCAACATCATAGCAGCCTGCACGTAAGGCAAGCAGCTTCCAGATATCCTGATATACGCTGCCTTCATCCTCCACGTCAATCATCAGCCAGCACTGTCCATTCCCTTCTGCTGTTTCCTGAATGATTTCCTGCATTGCATCACCGAGGTGCGGCAGCAGTGCTTCCAAATACGGCGCTTCTTTCTTGCCGATGACGATCAGCAGGGTGAAATACTGCTCCCGTGCATACAGGGTACAAAGATTTCTGCCTCTTTTTTTGAACTTCATATTCCATCCGTATTCCCATGTGCATCTGCTGAATTCCATTTGCGGTTCACAGGAAAAGATGTCCTTCATTGCCTGCAGAAATTTTTCAAACAGCTTGTTATGGATGACGGCGTAAAAATCCTCAATCTGCGGGATGTGTGTGCTGTCCTGCTGTATATCCATATAGTACCTCCTCATGCTTCATGTTTACAGTATACTAGGATTTCTTGCGTTTGTCTTGTCACAGAATGCGCAGGTTACAAGATTCGTACCGGATATGCAAGCAGGACTACATAGATGAATGTACGGTTTTATTCAGGGTATGGGCATGGTATAATGGGGGTAGAGATTTATGACGCACTATATTTCAATATATTGTAACGGGTGTTAGTAAGCTATTATGGAAATCGGCACAGAATTCCCTGTCATAGAGAGAAGGCGCTATGAGCCTTGATTATCTGTGATTCTGATGATGGCTGTAGGCTGTAAAGGAAGCGGCAATCCGGGAATCGAAAGGAGTATAGGATGAAATATTTTGGTGAAGGCTTAAGTGAACAGCATAAAAAGCTGCAGCATATGATTCGAAAGGAGCAGGAGCTGGAGGCAGCGAAGGAGCTGTTTCTTTCCCTTCATGCGGCATTGCATGCGTCCGCGGTTTCCGAAACGCCCTGCAATGAGGTGGATGCTCTTTTACAGGATTTACAGGAATATGAGTATGCAATTATGCCGACAAGGGAAGCGGAAACAATTGCCTGGGTTATCTGGCATATCGCACGCATTGAGGATCTGACAATGAATATGCTGGTGGCAAGGCAGGAGCAGGTATGGAATCCCGATTGGAAGCAGCGATTGCAGATCAGGCTGGACGATACAGGTAATGCGTTAACGGATGATGAAATCATGGATTTCAGTAAAACGGTTTGTATTCCTGAGCTGCTGGCATATCGAAATGCAGTCGGACGCAGAAGCAGACAGCTTGTACAGGAGCTTACGTTTGCGGATATGAAGCGTCACGTTTCACAGCAGGACCTCGCACGGATTCGTTTATGCGGGGGTGTAAGTGAGCATCCGGATTCCTTATGGCTTTTGGAATTCTGGGGCAAAAAGGACGTTGCCGGTATTCTTCTCATGCCGCCGACCCGTCATATGCTGCTGCATCTGAATGACTGCTGTCGCTGGAAGCTGGAAATCAGAAACAGAAAGCACCTGTATCGCAGCTGAGGAATCTGTTTCCGTATACAAGGCAAGCGGAGTGCATAGAAAAAGCGGATAGTGAAAGGATACGGTGCTTATTCGATTTCGGGGGATAAATAATAAGAGAATTCAAGCCTGTTGTATTTTTCAATGGAAATGGAATTCTCGTTTTTTTGTACTCTGAAGGAAGAATGAGTCAAGGATAGCTGCTATCCGTTTGTGATAAACAAAATCCGGGTAATCCATATCCATGTTATTGACAACATGATGCAGGGCTGCTGGTTACATGAAGAATGATGTGTGCTTCTACTTTCGTATAGGATTCAAAATGCCTTTACAGCGTGTTTTCTGTATGACGAACCGTACCGCTCAGAAGGCTGTAAAGGTTGCTGTGGGACTGCTTCTGTATGCATGAACTGGAATGGAAAAAACGGGAAGGGTCTTTGTCATGTCCCATAAAGTATCGCGGTTTACGAGGCTTACTCGAAGAGGACATATATTTTTTAGCGGGTGTCTGCCTTTTTCGTTACTTATGGAAGGAAAATAGTATAGAAAACCTTTAATAGTATTGTGAGGATTGCATGATATGAAGAATTGCAGAGAGCTGATTCGATCCGATTTTCCAATACAGCAGCTTTAGAAACAGCAAGCAGAGCTTATAGCATCAAGTGCATTCAATTATGCTGCTTTTAAAGACTCACTTAGCGGTGACCATAGCATAAAGGATGATTGAGCATGCGCTTTAGAACGCGTGTATAGGCGGATCAGCACTACATTCCCTGGGCTTGTCCGGATTCTGCTATTTCGATGCCGCAAGGCTGTAAAAAATGGAATAGAAAATCTGTACAGCAGGTCAGATTGTGACAGTTTTGTCACAGACATAGACAGGGTGGTATTTATTTTTTATAATACAGAAAAGGAAAGGTAGCGGATGCTTATGAAATTGCTGTTTGTTGAGGATGATCAGGCCATTGCGATGGGTCTTGTGTATACATTGAAAAAGGAAGGCTATGAGGTGGTGTGGTGCGACCATAAACGTTCGGCACTGCAGCAGCTGGATCAGCAGACGTTTGATTTGCTGCTGCTGGATGTCGGTCTTCCTGATGGAAGTGGCTATGATATCTGTACGTATGCAAAAAGCCGGCAGGATGTGCCGGTGCTGTTTTTGACTGCGCTGGATGATGAGGGAAATGTAGTGATGGGGCTGGACATGGGCGGTGACGATTACATTACAAAGCCGTTTCGAATCAATGAGCTGCTCAGCCGGATGCGAAGCGTACAGCGCCGCTATCACCGTCAGGAGGAGGATATTGTTCAGATACAATATCTAAGCATCTATCCTAACAGGAGGAGGTGCTGCTTACTGCACTGGAATATCGTCTGCTCATGGTGTTTATCAATCATCCTCAGCAGGTGCTCAGCCGCTCTCAGCTGCTGGAGGGAATCTGGGATGCTGCCGGTGATTTTGTCAATGACAATACACTTACCGTGTATATTAAACGTCTTCGTGAAAAGCTGGAGCGCGATCCGCAGAATCCGTCGATCATTGTGACGGTGCGGGGGCTAGGCTACCGTCTGGAGCTTCATCATGCTGCGTAATACAGAGCTGCGTATCGCAATTTGGGTCAGCCTTGCACTCATGCTGGTTACCGCCTGTCTTTTGCAGCCGATTTCAACTGCCGCCATGCTGATCACTCTTTTTACGCAGGGGATGCTTCTGACAATATATCTGCTGCTCAGCCGGTACCGCTATGCACAGCTGAAAAAGCTGTCAATGTATTTACAGCAGGTATATCAGGGCGATGGAGCATTTGATATTCCCCAATACAGGGAAGGCGAGCTCAGCATACTGCACAGTGATCTCTATAAAATCACGCGCACGCTGCAGCTGCAAAAGGAGAGTCTGCAGAAGGATAAGCTGTTTCTGGCAGATTCTCTTTCCGATATTTCCCATCAGCTGAAAACACCGCTGACCTCCATGATGATTATGAGTGAACTGCTTCAGGATGAGGAATTACCCAGAAAGCAGCACAATCAGTTTGCGGATGCTTTGCGCCATCAGCTGAAACGCATGGAGTGGCTGGTTTCCACACTGCTGAAGCTATCCCGCATTGATGCGCAGGTTTTACAGTTTCACCCGCAGCAGCTATCGGTGTATCAGCTTTTGCAGGAAAGTCTGGAGTCTCTGCATATCATGATGGAGCTGAAGGAGCAGACCTGTACACTCGTCTGTGATGAGGGGCTGGAGGTTACACTGGATATGAAATGGAGTGTGGAGGCATTGGGAAATATACTGAAAAACTGTGTGGAGCATTCGCCGCAGCAGGGCAGTATTCATATTTCTGTACAGGATAATCCGCTGCATACCTGTATTCGAATCCAGGATAGCGGAAAGGGGATCCCGGCAGAGGAGCTGCCGCATATTTTTGAACGCTTTTACAGGGGAAGGAATGCCTCAATAGACAGCGCGGGAATCGGTCTTGCCATGAGTAAGGCGGTTTTTCAGCAGCAGAACGGCGATGTGGAGGCGATTGCCAGCGAACAGGGTGCCTGCTTTCTCATTCGCATATACAAGGATGTGACAATTTTGTAAGCACACCGTCACGAGGGTGTCATACCGATGCGGTATGCTGTAGAGGAGGAGGTAGCTTATGGAAATTTTAAGAGTAGAGCATTTAACGAAACGGTACGGACAGGGGGAGGCGCAGGTGAGTGCGCTGGATGATGTGTCCTTCTGTGTGGAGCAGGGTGAATTTGTCGCCATTGTAGGGCCGAGCGGAAGCGGTAAATCCACGCTGCTGCATCTGCTGGGCGGTGTGGATCGGCCAACCGGCGGCAAGGTGTATGTGAGTGATAAGGATATGTATGCACTCGATGAAACCGCACTGGCGATTTTTCGCAGAAGACAGATTGGTCTGATCTATCAGTTTTACAACTTGATTCCGGTACTGAATGTGGAAGAAAACATCACACTTCCCCTGCTGCTGGATAATCGCAGCGTCAATACGCAGCAGCTGGACAGCATGGTAGAGGCACTGGGGCTGAAGAAGCGATTACAGCATCTGCCCAGCCAGCTCAGCGGCGGACAGCAGCAGCGCGTTTCCATCGGTCGTGCACTGATGGCATCTCCGGCCATCGTACTGGCGGATGAGCCGACCGGAAATCTGGATCGGGCCAACAGCAGGGAAATCATCGACCTGCTGAAGCGCCTGCATGATGAGCTTCACCAGACACTGATCATCATCACACATGATGAAGGCATTGCTTTGCAGGCAGATCGGATTTTAAAAATAGAGGACGGTCACATTGTGCGTGATGAGGTGATTCGCCGATGAATATCATACAGAAGGTGACATGGAAATGCATGAAGGCCGCTAAGCGCAGAACGATGGTCACCATCTTTGGTGTTATCCTGTCTGTTGCCATGATTGCGGCCGTTTCAACCATCGCACAGTCCTTTCAGGATTTGATGCTGCGCAATGCCCGTTCCAATTTCGGAGATTTTGAAATGGAATTTTATGATGTTCCTGCCAAACAGGCAGAAAAGCTGGTAAAGGACTCCCGCATAAAGGAAAGTCTGATTTCCTATCACGATACCTGTGCATTCTTGAAGGATGTAAAGGATGCGCAGCGACAATATATACAGCTTCAGGTCTATGATATGGAGCACCTGCATCTGAATGCCTTGCAGCTGGTGAAGGGAACGCTCCCGCGGCAAAAGGATGAAATTCTGTTATCGGAAAGCTTTATGGAAACAAGCGGTACCGCCTGGAAAATCGGAGACAGTATAACTCTGCCAATCGGTTATACGGTACAAAAGGATGGAAGCCGGTCATATTCCCAATGGAATTCGGATGATGCGACAGGTGAAAGCTTTCATCAAACCGGGGAGCGTACCTTTCGTATCACCGGTATTATGGATGATGGAAAGGTTCATTTCGGAAGCCAGAACTATGCCTTTTATCTGCCGTTTCAGGGAAATGAGGGAACTTTGGACAACCGGTATGTCATTTCCTTTACGATGAAGGAGCGAACTGCATCCATTTATGAGGATGCACAGCAGCTTGCAGAGGACTACGGTCTGCAGGATGTACAGATCAATCCCAACAATACGCTGCTGATGTTTTACGATATCAATGACGATAACGGTTTTATGACGACAATTACGCTTGCGACAGGGATGGTGGCTCTCATTATTATGATCGGTTCGATTTCTCTGATTTACAATGCGTTCGCCATTTCGTTATCACAGCGAAGCCGCTATCTGGGAATGCTTGCCAGCATTGGTGCTACGCAGAAACAGAAGCGCTCCTCCGTTTTCTTTGAAGCGTTTGTGATTGGTGCCTTTGCAATTCCAATCGGTATTCTATGCGGCTATGCAGGGATCGGTATCACCTTTCTTTGCATCCAGTCGCTGATTCAGGGGATGTTTGAAACCATGGTGGAGCTGAGGCTTGTCATTACCTGGCAGAGTGTGCTGGTTTCCGTTCTGTTTTCCTTTATCGTCCTGCTGATCAGTGCCTGGCTGCCAGCACGGCGTGCTTCGCGTATCACACCGATCGATGCGCTGCGGCAGAATCAGGATGTCAGTATCCGCGTAAAGGATGTGCGTAGGACACGCTGGATCCGCAAGTGGTTCGGCTTTTCCGCCGCGCTGGGTGCAAAGAACATGAAGCGAAGCAGACACCGCTATTATGCCACATTGTTTTCATTGATTATCAGTATGGTTCTCTTTATGACGGCTTACAGCTTTTCCACCTTTATTTCACAGGCCTTTTCAATGGCACAGGGGGAAATACCGGCTGATGTAACCGGAGGAATGAATGGATACAGCCAGCCGGAAGGGGATGCGATACGAGAACAGCTGTCCCGGCTTCCCTCTGCCGAAGAGTTTCTCTATATGGAAAGTGTGACGCTGCAGGATCATTCGACCGCAGCCTACAGCGATCAGCTGCAGCAGCTTTTGGATGAGCAGGGACGGCATTTTGATGAACCGCAGCAGCGCTTGTCTTTTGAGATTATCGCTTTGAATGATCAGAGCTTTGCCCGCTATGCCGGGGAGGTCAATGCTTCTATGGAAGACTTTACAGGCAGTGATGCTCAGGCGATCCTGCTGAATAAGCTGACCTGCAAAAAAGAGAATACCTTTACCGATTACCGGCTGCTGGAGAATGCGGAAAAGGGAATGACGCTGCAGGCCGCTATGGATAAGCGCTCCTATGAAACAGCGATACATGTTGCGGCAGTCAGTGAAGTGCATCCATGGTTTATGCCGGCCAATGTTGATGATATTCATACGATTTATCTGATAACGAATGAGCAGTCCATGCGGATTTTGAAAAAACAGCTGCAGCTTACACAGGACATGCTTTCCATGAAGTTTCAGTATCGCTCCTCTCAGCCCTATGCACTGGAAAATGAGCTGACACAGCTGCAGTCTCAGCATCCGGCAGGAACGATTTTCAAAAGCAATATCCGGGCATTGAAGGATCGGCAGAATCAGCTGTCGCTGTTTCTGAATGTCTTCCTGTATGGCTTTGTGGCACTGATCCTGCTGGTCAGCGCAGCCAATATTTATAACACGATTTCCACAGGAATCGCCTTGCGCAGACGGGAATTTGCCATGCTGAAATCCATAGGAATCACACCGGGCGCCTTTCGCGCAATGATCCGTATGGAAATTATGCAATATCTGGGCAGGACCATGCTGTTTGGCATACCGCTTACACTGCTTGTCATCTACGGTGTGTACGCAGTTCTGCAGCGTAATTTCGCCTTTGCCTTTGCATTTCCGTGGCAGGGACTGCTGTTTATCATCCTTCTGCTGGCGGCTTTGCTGTTTATGAGCATGCGCCTGGCACTGCAGGCGATGAAGCACGATAATCTGATGGAAACGATTCGACAGGAAAGCATATGACCGGATTGTATGCCGTTGGATACATCCCTGTCAGGAATAGGGAAAGCAATCCGGTTATCGCGAATGCAGCTGTAGGTATCGGTTGGTGAATCCATAAAGCTTCCTTGTTCATGAAATTGAAAAAGGGTGAACAGAGACCTTGGAATCCTGTGTAAACCGCTATCATTCTATGGTATAATGAAAGAAAATAACGAAGGAGGAAGCTTATATGACATCCTATATTATGGCGATTGATCAGGGAACGACCAGTACCCGCGCCATTCTGTTTGATAAAGCCAGCAACATCGTCGGAGTAGCGCAAAAGGAGCTGGAAAATTATTATCCGCATCCGGGCTGGGTGGAACAAAACGCAAACGATATATGGGCAAGTACCATCGGTGTGATGTTTGAGGTGCTGGCCAAAACCGGTGTAAGGGATACCCAGGTGGCTGCCATCGGCATCACCAATCAAAGAGAGACGACAGTTGTCTGGGATAAGGAGAGCGGTCAGCCGATATATTTCGCCATCGTCTGGCAGTCCCGTCAGTCGGACACCTATTGCCAAAAGCTGAAGGAGCAGGGGCTGGAGGGGATGATTCGCGAAAAAACCGGTCTGCTTCTGGATCCGTATTTCTCTGCCAGTAAGATTCGCTGGATACTGGATCATGTGGAGGGTGCTCAAGCGCGTGCGGAAAAAGGGGAGCTGCTGTTCGGAACCATGGATACCTGGCTGCTGTGGAAGCTGACCAAGGGAGCGAAGCATATGAGTGATGTATCCAATGCGTCCCGAACGATGCTGATGAATCTGAAGACGCTGCAATACGATGAGGAGCTGCTGAAGCTATGGAATATTCCCCGCTGTATGCTTCCGGAAATCCGTGATTCCAGTGAGGTGTACGGGGTTACCAGTGGTGTGTTTGATCATCCGGTTCCGGTTGCGGCATTGATCGGTGACCAGCAGGCGGCCCTGTTCGGACAGACCTGCTTTGATGCGGGAAATGTAAAAAACACGTATGGAACCGGCTGTTTCCTGTTGATGAATACAAAGGAGCGCCCGATTCACTCCGCACACGGGCTCGTCAGCTGTGTTGGCTGGAGAATCCGGGGGGAGACGGATTATGTTCTGGAGGGCAGCGTCTTTGTCGCAGGAGCTGCCATACAGTGGCTTCGCGACGGCCTGAAAATTCTGCACAGCAGTGCGGAAAGCGAGCAGCGTGCCCTGCAGGTTGCGGATAGTGACGGTGTATATGTCGTACCGAGCTTTACCGGTCTGGGTGCTCCATACTGGAAGCCGCAGGTAAAGGGCGGTATGTTTGGGCTGACCAGAGGCACAACACAGGAGCATATCATACGTGCTACGCTGGAAGCTCTGGCATATCAGACCAATGATGTACTCCAGGCGATGAAGCAGGACAGCGGACTGGACATCGCACAGATGCAGGTGGATGGTGGTGCCAGCCGCAACGATTATCTGCTGCAGTTTCAAAGTGATATCACCGATACGTGCATTGTACGCTCCACCATCAGTGAAACAACTGCACTGGGGGCTGCCTACCTGTCCGGGCTTGCCATGGGCTTTTGGAAATCCAAGGAAGAAATCCGTTCCCAGTTTCAGGTATCACGGCGCTTTACACCACAGATGGATGCGCAGCAAAGAGCAGCCTGTCTGCAGGGCTGGAACAAAGCAATCCATGCGATTCTTGACTTTTGATGGTTACTGGAAAATATTAACTTGTGAAAACATGAGCAAAACGGTTGACGATTCTTTATCCTATCTGTTACCATAGGATTGCCAGCATCATATCATACGATGAGGGACAATCAAAGCGCTGTTATCATACAGCCACATGGAGGAGAATATTACGATGAAAAAACTCACAGTACTACTAGCAATGACGATGTTACTAGCAGCCTGCGGCGGTAATTCCGAGCCTGAAAAAAAAGGAAACGGTGAATCCGCAAAAGACAAGAATGGAGACTACGCGACTGCTGAAATCACGGTACAGGGTGATGATGTCGTTGCCATCAATCTTGACGAAACAAAAGAGGGAAAATCCAAAAAAGAGCTTGGCGACAAATATGGAATGAAGGCCGCAAGCAAGAAAGCGAAAAAGGAATGGGATGAGCAGGTGGAATTCCTGGAGAATTACATTGAGAAAAACGGTCTGGACAAGGTCGAAATGAATGATGCAGGCTATCCTGTGAATGACGATGTTCTGGCTGGCTGCACCATCAATGTGAAAAATCTGATGGATGCGGCAAAGAACGCAAAGGACAACGCAAAATAAAATAGCCTGTGAAAGACGGAGATACCAGCTATCTTCGTTTTTTTTTGTGCAAATCCGGATTTCAGCTTCCTGTCTGCAATCGGATTCATCGTATTTTTAAAGCTGTATATAGCAAATGTTTTTGCTTTTTTTGAACCTATTTAGCATATAGAGGTTCCTGCTGTTTCGTATCATACGCAGGAATGGATGCGACAAAAACAAGGCAGTCCTTACCGCCGACAAGCGGTGCTCAGGTGCAGCGTGTTACACGAGGATCGCAAAGAATAACTTAAACTGTTAAAAGCATAAGAAAAAACGCTTCTAGCAAGCGGTTGAGCTACCGAAAGGCCGGGACTTTTGCGGATAAATTAGATGTGAATGCAATGTATTATTTATATAGTTTCTCATAGACCGACCTCTCCTTTTTTTGTATTTACAGTGTAGCATATATTCTGTCGAAAATACAGATTATAAAGAAAATCCTATCTTGAGAAAGAAGAAACACAGATTCCATTTTGGAAATAGTCACACATATCACGCAAGAATTCACTTCGAATCAAAAAACAGTTCGCAGACAAAGCTTAAAAAATAAGAGCAGTATAAGAAATAGAAAACCTTACATGATAGAAAAGCTATTTCGATTTTATGATCGTATTCAAGCTTCGCTATTCCATAAAGCAGCTGCACATGTGTCTCTTCCTATAGTATAATGCTCAATTCTCTATTTATCAGCCGCAAACATATGAAAGTTAGCGCTCAGCATGCCCTTTTGGTATGATATAATGGAGCAGCGAGGTGATTTTATGGCATTAGATGGATTACTGCTTCATCAGGTACAGAAAGAGCTGCAGAGCTTTCTGCCTGCCAAGCTTACAAAGCTGCAACAGATCAGCGATACCGAGCTGCTGTTTACAATACGGACACCAAAGGGAACACGACGATTGATGATTTCCTTACACAGCGTATACAACCGTATCAATCTGACTCAGGAATCATATACCACGATGGAGACACCGGGAAATTTTCTCATGCTGCTGCGAAAGCAGATTGACGGAGGAATCCTTCGTTCTCTGAATCAGGTCGGTCTGGATCGCATTTTGCATATGGTAATCGAGGCAAGGGACGAGCTTGGTGATATCCATGACCGGCATCTTTATATCGAACTCATGGGGAAATATGCAAATATGATTCTGGTGGATGAGGAGGGGCATATTCTGGATGCCTTAAAACGCATTCCGCCGTTTGAAAACAACCGCCGCACCATTCATCCGGGAGCGCTTTATCAGCTGCCTGCACCGCATACCGGAAAGCAGGATCCCTATCATTATGAAAAAATAGATCCAAGTGAATCCTTTACCAAACAGTTTCACGGGTTTTCTCCGCTGCTTTCCAGAGAAGTGCAGTATCGTATGGCGCAGGGTGAAAACTTCGATGAAATTCTGGAACAGATTCGTACATCCGATACACTGTATCTGAGTGACGTGCAGGACAAAACCCAGTTTCACTGCATACCTTTGACACATCTGGAGGTGGAAGCACGGCAGTATCCGCTGATGAAGGGTATGGATCTGCTCTTTTTCCAGAAGGAGGAAAAGGTTCGCATCAAGCAGCAGAGTGGTGATCTGTTTCGTGCCGTGCGCAAGGAGCTGCATAAGAATACTTCAAAATACCCAAAACTGCAGCAGACGCTGGAGGAGGCAATGGATTGCGATAAATACAGGGAATACGGTGATTTACTGTTTGCCTACATGGGAAGTATCGAGCGCAGGGAAACCGTCACACTCCCCTCTTTTGAAACTGGTAAGGATATCCATATTCCGTTGGACATGCGCTTTGATATCAAGGGAAATGCCAACCGCTATTATCAGAAATACCACAAGAGCAAGCGGGCACAGGCTATCCTTCAGGAACAGCTTGCCCTATGCGAAAAGGAAATCCGCTACTTTGAATCCATGGAGGTCCAGCTGGAACAGGCGACCGTACAGGATGCTATGGAAATTCGGGAGGAGCTGGCACGACAGGGCTATGTCAAGGCTGTTAAAACCCGCATACGAAAGAAAAAGAAGCAGGAGCTTCCACATTATGAGACCTTTGCATTCGATGACGTATATATCTATGTTGGTAAAAACAATCTGCAAAATGATTACGTTACCTGGCGTCTGGGAAAAAAAAGCGATATGTGGCTGCATACCAAGGATGTGCATGGAGCCCATGTGGTAATCACCTGTGAGCAGCCGGATGAGGAGCTTCTGCGCAATGCCGCCATGCTTGCCGCCTGGTACAGCAACGCCCGCTATTCCTCCAGTGTTCCTGTGAATTACTGCACGATTCGCCAGTTGAAAAAGATTCCCGGAAACAAGGGCAGCTTTGTTTCCCTGTCAAATTACAAAACCATTTATATCGATCCGGAACCGGCACAGATTCAAAAACTGATCGACGAACATCTGATTACACAGAAAAAGCACTAAAAGGATGAAGGCAGAAACAACAGCTTTACAGAAGTTCGCATAGATGCCTGTATCCTAAAAGCTTTCCCCATCCCTGTATCCGTATATGCTGATATGGGGTTCTTTCTTCTTACCTGAGGAATGGTCCAGTATCTGCATAAAAGAAGACTGGAATAATGTTAGCTTCTTTCCCGATTGCGGGTAAGCTTAAAACGGGAGGCTTCAACACGATT
>OKQK01000310.1_pt1 | contig 12891 bp, 12 predicted proteins | sample 1609911 | NCBI WGS metagenome assembly OKQK01 (sample SAMN04436595, study PRJEB24849) | human gut metagenome | biome: human gut; feature: NICU; material: stool | host: Homo sapiens | place: USA: Saint Louis, MO | collected 2009-11-17 | reverse complement strand
ACTGCCGTGGCGGCGTATTGCGGTGATCGGCATCGAGGGGTTCCTCGACTTCCAGCCGCAGATGGCCGCCGACTCCCTGAGCCGGGAGCTCGGCGTAGAGACGGAGGTAGCCTATCTGCACATGCCGGCGCTGGACAGATTGCGCAATAACCCCAGCGAGTTCCGCGCGGTGAACATCGCCCGGGTGCTGGATTTGATGGAAAGCCTGCCGCCGATGGCCGAGGAGCTGCGGCGGTTGGCGGGCGAGGCCGACGCGCTCTTCCTGCCGGCCTGTTTGGGCCTGGAGGACGATGCGTCGCTGGCGGTGCTGCAGGATGCGGTCGGCAAACCGATCCGGCTGCTGCCGACGCTGCCGCCTTCGGTGCCCGGCATGCGCTTGCATCAGGCACTGCGGCGGCGTTTCCAACAGCTGGGCGGCGTTTTCATGCCTGGCGACAGCGTGCTGCGCGCCGAGTGTGAAGCCGGCCGCGTCACCGGCCTGTATACCCGTAACCACGGCGATATTCCGCTGCGGGCGCAGCAGGTGGTGCTGGCCAGCGGCAGCTTCTTCAGCAACGGGCTGGTGGCGGATTTCGACGGGGTGCGCGAGCCGATCTTCGAACTGGACGTGCACAGCCGCGCCGATCGCGCCGACTGGAGCCGGCGCGAGCTGTTTGCACCGCAGCCTTATCTGCAGTTTGGCGTGCGCACCGACGGCAGGCTGCGGGCGATGAAACAGGGAATGCCGTTCGACAATCTGTATGCCATCGGCGCGGTCGCCGGCGGCTACGATCCGCTGCAGCAGGGCTGCGGCGCCGGCGTGTCATTGATCGGTGCGCTGCACGTCGCGCAGCAGATCGCCGCGGAGGAAAACGCATGAGCCTGCATCAGGACCACAGCTTTGAAAGCTGCATCAAATGCACCGTCTGCACCACCTACTGCCCGGTCGCCAAAGTGAACCCGCTCTATCCGGGGCCAAAACAGGCGGGGCCGGACGGCGAGCGGCTGCGGTTGAAAGATCCGGCGCTGTACGACGAAGCGCTGAAATACTGCACCAACTGCAAGCGCTGTGAAGTGGCCTGCCCGTCCGACGTCAAAATCGGCGACATCATTCAGCGCGCCCGCGCCGACTTCGCCCAGAGCAAGCCGACGCTGCGCGACGCCATCCTCAGCCACACCGACATCATGGGCTCGCTGTCGACGCCGTTCGCGCCGATCGTCAACGCCGCTACCGGGCTGAAACCGGTGCGCAAGCTGTTGGACAAGGCGCTGAAGATCGATCACCGTCGCGAACTGCCGAAATACTCGTTCGGCACTTTCCGCCGCTGGTACCGGCAACAGGCGCAGGCTCAGCAGCGTTACGCCGAGCAGGTGGCGTTTTTCCACGGCTGCTTCGTCAACTATAACCATCCGCAGCTGGGCAAGGATTTGATCCGGGTGTTCAACGCGCTGGATATCGGCGTGCAGCTGCTGAAACGCGAGAAATGCTGCGGCGTGCCGCTGATCGCCAACGGGTTTATCGAGCAGGCCAAAAAGCAGGCCAGGGTCAACGCCGAATCGCTGCATGAAACGGTGTTGGAACGCGGTATCCCGGTGGTGGCAACCTCATCGAGCTGCACCTTCACCCTGCGCGACGAATACCCTCATCTGCTGGACGTGGACACCACCCCGGTGCGCGATCGGGTGGAGCTGGCGACGCGCTATCTCTATCGCCTGATCAATCAGGGGCGTAGCCTGCCGTTGAAGCACACGCCGCTGCGGGTGGCATATCACACGCCTTGCCATATGGAGAAGATGGGCTGGACCGCCTACACCCTGGAGCTGCTGCGGCAGATACCGGGGCTGGAGCTGGTGGTGCTGGATTCGCAGTGCTGCGGCATCGCCGGCACCTACGGGTTCAAATCGGAGAACTATGCCACTTCGCAAGGCATCGGCGCGCCGCTGTTCCGGCAGATCGAAGAGAGCGGGGTGGATCTGGTGGTGACCGACTGCGAGACCTGCAAATGGCAGATAGAAATGTCCACCAGCAAGCGCTGTGAACATCCGATCACCCTGCTGGCGCAGGCGCTGGCGTAAAAACGAAAGGGCCGGCAAACCGGCCCCCTGTGGGATTACTGCTTCAGCTTCAGGGTGGAGATGATGCCTTCGGCTTCGGTCTGCGCCTGCTGCTGATTGTCTGCCGGCAGCGTCACCTGAATGGTCAGCATGTTGTTGTTCAGCGAGCCGATCAGGACGGAGGAATAGGCTTTTTCGCCGCTGCTGGTGATGATGCTGTCCAGCTGACGCAGCGGCACGCCGTTGACGTCGAGCGCCTTGTTGGTGATCACCTGCAGGTTGGCGTCACGCGCGCGCTGGGTATTCTCCAGGCGCTTGGCCAGGGTCTCCAGGCTGTCGGCGGTCTTGTCGCCCAGGATGACGATCACCGCGCGCTGACCAGTGCTGTCTGCGTAAACATGCATGTTGTTGGCCTGGTTACCCAGCTTGCCGCTCTGATCCGCCATGCCGACCGGCAGCGTGAACGCCAGTTTGCCGTCCAGCAGGCTGACCTGCTGCCCGGCCGCCGCGCTGGCTGCCGCACTGCCAGATGCTGCCTTGGTGTCTTTGGTGTTGCCGTCGCAGGCCGCGAGGCCAAGCGCCAGCAGGCTGATACCCATCAATTTCGCTACTTTACGCATCGGGCTTCCTTATTCCTTTCCGGTAGGGATTCACTGTCGTATCGCAACCTATTCCAGGTTGAAATGCAAGGCAGATGTTGTCACAAGTTTTTTTCCAGTAATAGCCGATAATCAGCCACTTCGCCTTTCTTTTCCAGCTGAACAATCTGATAGTGATGGGTGAGCAGCATCGTCAGCATGGCGCGGAACCGGTTACGGGTTTTGACCGTCAGCTGGCGATAGCCCTGCGCCTGCGCCCAGCGTTCCTGTTCGGCCAACAAGGCCTGCGCCACGCCGTGGCGACGAAACGCCGGCAGCACCCCGCCCAGCCAGCTGTAAAACACCGTTTCCCGCTGTTGATAACCGAGCTTGAAACCGGCCGGCTGACCGTCGATTTCGGCGATCAACAGGCTGGCGGGGGCGATGCCGATGCGCCGCTGCAGATCGGCCAGGCTATGCAGGTTGCCGAATTCGGGGATGCGTTGATAAAGACGGTGGATTTCTTCGAGCGTGGCGTTGCGAACGATTGGGGTCATGGGCGGCCTCCAAAGGATAGGGCCGCCCAGAATAGCACGGCTCAGCTCGGCTGCAGGCTGCCGCTGCGCGCCGCGATGCGTTTGAGCAGCATGTTCAGCAACACGCCGTACATCGGCAGGAAGAACAGCAGGCAGATCATCACCTTGAAGCTGTAATCCACCAGCGCGATCTCCACCCAGTTGTTGGCCATGAAGGGATCGCTGCTCTTGTAGAAGGCGATGAAGAAGAACGCCAGCGTATCGCTGATGTTGCCGAAGAACATCGCCGCTGCCGGTGCCACCCACCAGGCGCTGCGCTGGCGCAGGCGGTTGAACACATGTACGTCGAGGATCTGGCCGAGCACATAGGCCATGAAGCTGGCCACGGCGATGCGCGCCACGAACAGGTTAAAACTGCCCAGCGCCGCGAATCCCTGCCACTCTCCCTGATAGGTGACGGTGGAGATCACGTAAGAGATGAACAGCGCCGGCACCATCACCGCCAGGATAATCCGCCGCGCCAGCGGCGCGCCGAAAATGCGCACGGTCAGATCGGTCGCCAGGAAGATAAACGGGAAGGTAAAAGCGCCCCAGGTGGTATGGAAGCCGAAAACGGTGATCGGCAGCTGCACCAGGTAGTTGCTGGAGGTAATGATGGCGATATGAAACAGCGAAAGCCAGACCAACGCCGTGAAGCGCTGCTGTGCGGTAAACGAATACATATTGTAGCCTTTTTAGCAGTGGGGTGAGGGAACCCAGTGTGTCTTGTTAAAACAGCAAAAAACGCTGCGCGGCGGCATGATACGCGTTTGCGCAACCAATGCAATGGTTAAATTTAACGCAAACGTTAACGCATCTTGCGCAGAAAAACTACCGGCGTAAACTAGGCGCTAATGAGATGCGGCGAGCGTTCGCCGATCGTTTTTGAACGAGAAAAATTGCATGACTGACTTATTTGCCCAGGCAGACCAGACGCTCGACGCGCTGGGCCTGCGTTGCCCGGAACCGGTGATGATGGTGCGTAAAACCGTGCGCCATATGGACAACGGCGAAACGCTGCTGATTATCGCCGACGATCCGGCTACCACCCGCGATATTCCGGGGTTCTGCCGCTTTATGGAACACACGCTGGTGGCGCAGGAGACCGAGCAGGCGCCATACCGTTATTTGCTGCGTAAAGGCGTATAACGGCGACAAGGTCGTATTGATGAAGGAAAAGTCTCTTTCCCCGAAATGACAACGGGCGCGGTATGCCGCGCCCGTATTAGTTTCCGAACTTAGCTGCGCTTTTTCAACAGCCGCAGCGCGTTGGCGGTGACCAGCGCGGTGGCGCCGGAGTCAGCCAGCACCGCCAGCCACAAACCGGTCAGCCCCAGCAGGCTGGTGATCAGGAAGACCCCCTTCAGCCCCAATGCGATGGTGATGTTTTGCCGGATATTGGCGTGGGTGGCGCGCGAGATGCGGATCATCTCCGCGACGCCCACCAGCCGGTTGTGGGTCAGGGCGGCGTCGGCGGTTTCCAATGCCACGTCGGTGCCGCTGCCCATGGCGATGCCGATGCTGGAGGCCTTCATCGCCGGGGCGTCGTTGATGCCGTCGCCGATCATCGCCGTCGGGCGCAGTTCGCTCAGTTCGGTAACCGCGCTGACCTTATCTTCCGGCAGCAGACCGGCACGATAGTCGAGGCCCAGCTCGCCGGCGATCGCCGCGGCGGCGCGTGGGTTGTCGCCGGTCAGCATCACGCCGCGAATACCCAGCGCGTTCAGTTCGGCTATGGCCTGTTTGGCGTCGCCGCGCAGCGTATCGCGCAGCGCCAGCAAGCCGATGGGCGCACCGTCTTCCAGCACCACTACCGCCGTTTTACCGGCATTTTCCAGCTTGTCCACCTGGCTCTGCCATTGGGCGTCGAGTAGGCCCGGTGTCAGCTTGCCCGGCGCGCTGATCAGCACGGTCTTGCCGTCCACGATCCCTTCCACGCCGACGCCGGCTAGGGCGCGGCGCGCCTGCGCCAGCGGCAGCTCCGTCCCGCTTTCGGCGGCGCGGTTGATGATCGCCTGCGCCAGCGGGTGATGTGAACCGGCTTCCACCGCGGCGGCAAGCTGCAGCAGCCGCTGTTCGGTGAGCGCGCCGATCGGCAGCACGTCGGTCACCGTCGGCTTGCCTTCGGTCAGGGTGCCGGTTTTATCGAAGGCGATAGTTTGGATCTGGCCCAGTTGCTCCAGCGCCGCACCGCCTTTAATCAGCGCGCCGCGCCGCGTGGCGGCTGCCAGCCCGGATGTGATCGCCGCCGGGGTCGAGATCACCAATGCGCATGGGCAGCCGATCAGCAGCAGCGTCAGGCCGCGATAGATCCAGGTATCCCACGGCTGCGAGAACAGCAGCGGCGGCACCAGGATCACCGCGACGGCCAGCAGCATAATGGCCGGGGTGTAATAACGGCTGAACCGATCGAGGAAGCGTTCGATCGGCGCGCGGCGCTCTTCGGCCTCCTCAATCAGCTGCAAAATGCGGTCGATGGCGTTTTTGCCGGGCTCGGAGATCACCTTCATCTGCGCCGCCTGATCGACGGACAGGCTGCCGGCGGCCACTTTCTCACCCTGTTGGCGCTCGACCGGTACCGATTCGCCGGTCAGGGCGCTTTCGTCGAAGCTGGCGAATGGATTGAGCAGCTCGGCGTCGGCCGGCAGGCGCCCGCCGGGTGCGATTTCAATCACGTCGCCCGGACGCAGGCTGGCGACCGGCACGCGTTTGCGCTCCGCACCTTGCAGCAGCAGCGCATCTTCCGGCACCAGCTCCATCAGCGCCGTCACCCCGCGCCGCGCGCGGTTGGCGGCGTAGGATTCCAGCAGTTCACCGACCATAAACAGCAGCAGCACCATCGCCGCCTCGGCGGTGGCGCCGATGAACAGCGCGCCGATGGCCGCCACGCTCATCAGCGTTTCGATGGCGAACGGCGTGCCGGAACGAATCAGACGCAGCGCCTTGGCGGCGACCGGTGCCAACCCGACCAGCGTGGTGGCGATAAAGGCGATGCGGCCCAGCTCCGGGTTAACCCGATCCAGCACCCAGCTGACGACCATCAGGGTGGTCAACAGCAGCAGCGGTGCGAATTCGCCGAAGCGTGAGGTTTTCGGCGCGGCGGCTTTGGCGGTCTGAGTGCCGAGCAGGGTAAAGCCGGCCTGGGCGACCGCGTCCTGGATCCGCAGGCTGATGTCGGACTGCGCGTCGACCACCAGTTTCTCGGTGGCGAACAACACGCGCGCGCTGTCGACGCCGGGGAGTGCGGTGACGGCATTTTCGATTTTCTTGGCGCAGCTGGGGCAGTCCATGCCGGTGACTTTCCAGCTGAAACGTTGGCTACCGGAAGGGGGAGCGGCGGCCAGCCTGTCGCTTTCCTCGTCCGGATCGTCGGGCGCGGCGGTGCAGCAGCCGCTATCGCCATGATCGTGATGGTGGTGGGCGTGTTCGGCCTGTGCGGCGGCGTTTTTCGGCTCGCTGCTGCAGCCATGCTGAGTTTTGCTGTGGCTGTGGTTGCAGCCGCATCCGCCTTCGGCGTGATGATGTTCCTGATGATTATGGTTTTGCTGGTTGTGCATAACGTCCCCCCCTTCGGGCTGTTAAACGGGTTTGCTCAGCTGACTCTACACCCTGGAGTCAACTCCAGAGTCAAGCGCCGGATGAGAATTATTGCTAACGGCGTTCGAGTGTATAAAGGGGTATTCATTCAATAATGAATAATGCGAATTTAAATCTATAGGCTTTTCTTATCCCCTATTTGGGTGAAAAGCCTCACTGCCGTTAGTTTAAATAAGAAAATAATATTCCTATAGAAACTAAAAAGTCGCCCGGCCTAATAATAAAGAGTTATTAATCTATAACGCTTTAGCAAAATTTACCTTTTTACCCATGCCAAGCCAGCATGATTCGCTTGTGCCTGCAGGCCGCATTGTTATTGAAGTTTGGTGCCAACTTATCCTCGTTAAGTTTCATTTGTTTTGTAAATAAGCCTAAAAAGCAGCATAACAAACTTTCGTTGAGACAATAAAAGGTTGATTATTTTATGTTCAGTTTCGCGGCCCTGCCTATAATTGGAATCGATTACCATTTTTAATGGCAATCTTATTTGCTGATATATATGCATTAATTCTACCTAACACACTGCCGGTAACGGCGCATAAGCCCCTTCCAGCAAGCTTAAGGTTCATTAACCGTAGCTTACGGGGAGGTTATGTCTATCTGTCTGATTGATAACGATCAGATAATGAGTGGAATCGAACCAATGCAATCTACTAAAAAGGCAATTGAAATTACTGAATCCAACTTCGCAGCCGCCAAAACCGGCTACGATGCTGTAGCCGACCTGCTGCATTATCATGAGCGTGGCAACGGGATTCAGATTAATGGCAAGGATTCATTTTCTAACGAGCAAGCTGGGCTGTTTATTACCCGTGAGAACCAAACCTGGAACGGTTACAAGGTATTTGGCCAACCGGTTAAATTAACCTTCTCCTTCCCGGACTATAAGTTCTCTGCCACCAACGTCGCCGGCGACACCGGGCTGAGCAAGTTCAGCGCGGAACAGCAGCAGCAGGCTAAGCTGTCGCTGCAGTCCTGGGCTGACGTCGCCAATATCACCTTCACCGAAGTGGCGGCCGGTCAAAAGGCCAACATCACCTTCGGCAACTACAGCCAGGATCGCCCCGGCCACTATGATTACGGCACTCAGGCCTATGCCTTCCTGCCGAACACCATTTGGCAGGGCCAGGATCTGGGCGGCCAGACCTGGTACAACGTCAACCAGTCCAACGTGAAGCATCCGGCGACCGAAGACTACGGCCGCCAGACGTTCACCCATGAGATTGGCCATGCGCTGGGCCTGAGCCATCCAGGCGATTACAACGCCGGTGAAGGCAACCCGACCTACCGCGACGTCACTTACGCGGAAGATACCCGTCAGTTCAGCCTGATGAGCTACTGGAGCGAAACCAACACCGGTGGGGACAACGGCGGTCATTACGCCGCTGCTCCTCTGCTGGATGACATTGCCGCCATTCAACATCTGTATGGCGCCAACCTGTCGACCCGCACCGGCGACACCGTGTACGGCTTTAACTCCAACACCGGTCGTGACTTCCTCAGCACCACCAGCAACTCGCAGAAAGTGATCTTTGCGGTCTGGGATGCGGGCGGCAACGATACCTTCGATTTCTCCGGTTATACCGCTAACCAGCGCATCAACCTGAATGAGAAATCGTTCTCCGACGTGGGCGGCCTGAAGGGCAACGTCTCGATCGCCGCCGGGGTGACCATCGAGAACGCCATTGGCGGTTCCGGCAATGACGTGATCGTCGGCAATGCGGCCAACAACGTCCTGAAAGGCGGTGCGGGCAATGACGTGCTGTTCGGCGGCGGTGGGGCGGATGAGCTGTGGGGCGGTTCCGGCCAGGATACCTTCGTGTTCTCTGCCGCCAGCGATTCTGCACCGGGTGCTTCGGACTGGATCCGCGACTTCCAGAAAGGGATCGACAAAATTGACCTGTCGTTCTTCAACAAAGAGGCGCAGAGCAGCGATTTCATCCACTTCGTCGATCATTTCAGCGGCGCGGCCGGTGAAGCATTGCTCAGCTACAATGCTTCCAACAACGTGACCGATCTGGCGGTGAACATCGGGGGTCATCAGGCGCCGGACTTCCTGGTGAAAATCGTCGGTCAGGTAGACGTCGCCACCGACTTTATCGTGTAACACAGCAACGACACGCCCGGCGCAGTCTCGGCCGGGCGTGATGCGGGAGCCCGGTATGAAAGGTACTTTAACGCGCACCGCTCTGGCGGCGGGCGGCATGATGGTGACGAGTGCGGTCATGGCCGGCAGCCTGGCGCTGCCGACCGCGCAGTCGCTGGCGGGGCAATGGCAGGTGGCCGACAGCGAACGGCAATGCCAAATCGAGTTTTTGGCGAATGAGCAAAGTGAAACCAACGGCTATCAGCTGGTGGATCGGCAACGTTGTCTGCAAAGCGTGTTTGCGGCCGAGGTGGTGGGCTGGCGCCCGGCGCCGGACGGCATCGCCCTGCTGCGGGCGGATGGCAGCACGCTGGCGTTCTTCTCGCGCGACGGCGATCTGTATCGCAATCAGCTGGGCGCCGATGATGCCTTAACGTTGAAAGCGTTGGCTTGATGTGGGAACGGGTTCGGCGTGCCGAACCCGCGGCAGGTCGTTACAGGTAGAGTGAGCGCACGATCAGGAAGTGGCCGGAGAAGTAACAGAAAGCGACGATGGCGTCCGCTGCGCGGAAGGTGAAACGGTAGCGGTTGATCAGCCAAACCACGTTGGCCAGCAGCAATAGTGAGGTACCGGTCAGCAGCGAGAAGCCGAAATCGGTGCTGCGCAGGAAATATTGTTCGCCCGCCAACCAGACCATCAGCAGCGTCATCGCCACGTAGGTGACGATCGGCCAGCGCATCTCTTCCAGCCGGGTCCAAAGGGTGGCCAGCAGCAACGCGCCTATCGCCAGCAGCGCCAGCGGCAGCGGCCAGAACAGACTGAACGTCATCTGGCTGGCGAAGCTCAGGGTATACAGCAGGTGGGAGAGGAAAAAGGCGCCGATGGCGTACAGCACCCGCTCGCGCGGCAACAGGAGCAGCGCGTCGCCGATCAGCGTCGCCAGCAGGCCGAGTACGATCAGATAACCTGCCGCGCTGAGCACCGGCGCCTGCCAGGCCAACAGCAACAGCAGCAGCAGCGTGACGGGTTTGAACACCCAGCGTTGCCAGCGCGGCCCACGGTATGAGGCGTCGACGAACAGCCAACCGGAAAAGAATACGGCAAGGAACGGCCAACTCATTATGTCTTCCTTATGTATGAGGGAGCCGCAACAACCGGCTCCAAACTGTCACCCATGTCACTTCTTATTTCAGTGTAGGTAGCCTGCCGACGATCGACAATGCTTTCTTGAGAATGCTATGTTTACGCCGATTTGGCCGCGAAGGAAATGGGAAACCGATGAGTAAGCCACCGTTGTTTTTTGTCGCCGTGATTGCGCTGATCGCCGTGCTGGCCACGCAACGCTACTTCAAACAGCGCCAGCAGGAGGCGGAAAACGACCGCGCACCGATGCGCAGTCTGCAGGTGACGGTGAGCGACAAGCGCAGCTTCCCGGTCGCCAAAACCCGTGCGCCGCAGCGCGAACCGCTGGTCAATGAGCCGATGTATTACGAGGTGGTGTTCCGCCCGGTACAGGGCGGTGAAGACATCCAGCTTCGGCTGAAACAGTGGCAATACAACCCGATAGAACAAGGCGCGCAGGGCACGTTGAACATGCAGGGCACGCGCTTTGTCTCTTTCACCGTTCAGCCGTAGCGGTCACTTCTTCTTGATGGGAGGCTGTTTCTTCTGCCAGGCCAACAGCTCGAACACGCCAAAGATAAAGATCTTGGCTTCTTGCCAGTAGCTGATCGGCTGATCCTTCGGCTGGGTGGATTTCAGCAGCACCAGCTGCAGGCCGTGCATCACCACCATAAAGAACAGCGCCACGTCGATGAAATACTTCAGCGGCTTGGGAAACGGATGGAACAGGTTAGAGAGCAGGAAGCCCCACACGCACAGCATCAGCAGGCGGCCCAGATTAATCAGCATGGTCGGTTTTCTCTTGCGAACGAATATAAAGGCGATAGGCCACCTGGCCGGCGACCTTCTCCCGGTGCAGCTGCCAGCTGGCAGGCACGTCCGCCGCGGCGCTTTCCGCCTCGGCTTCTACATAGATCCAGGCCTCGTCGGCCAGCCAGCCTCGCTGCTCCAGCAACAAGGCGGTCTCCGCCAGCAGGCCTTTGCGAAACGGCGGATCGAGAAACACCACGTCAAACGGTTGGCCCTCGCCCGCCAGCCAGCTCAGCGCGTTGGTGTTGATAACCACCCCTTTGCCCTGCAGCAGCGCCAGATTTTTTTCCAGCTGCTGCGCCACCGGCCGTTCGAATTCCAGCAGCGTGGCGCTGCCGGCGTAGCGCGACAGCGCTTCCAGCCCTAATGCGCCGCTGCCGGCGAAACAGTCCAGACAGCGCGCGCCCTGAATCACCGGCGCCAGCCAGTTGAACAGGGTTTCGCGCACCCGATCGGTGGTGGGGCGCAGCCCCGGGCTGTTCGGCACCGGAAGCTTGCGACCGCGCCATTGGCCGCCGATGATGCGGATCTGTCCGGCTGCGGCCTGGGGCGGTTTTTTGGCCGCCGCCCGTGGCGAGAGTCTTGTCATAAGCGTTGTTTGATTTCTTTTGCGGCGCGGGGCCGCAGAGGTTAACGAAAAGTTGCCCCTATTCTACCGGTGACGGGCGTCGGGGGGAACGGTAAAACTTTGTTGTCTGATTTCACACCGGAAAGCATGCCGGATGCGTGTTGCTGCGCGAGGGAAAGTGATAGACTCGGCGGATTATTGTCAGCATATATCCTTCAGGTATGTAGGGTAAGCGAGCCTTCGGTACGGAGTAGAGTCATAACATGGCAAAAGATAAGAAACGTGGGTTTTTCTCCTGGCTGGGCTTTGGCCAGAAGGAAAAGGAAGAAGAGCAACAGCAACCTGAGCAGCCGGTAGAGCAGGCGGAGCCTCAGGCCGCGGAGACGCCGGCTGAACCGGCAGCCGCCAAGCTGGATGACAAGCTCCCCGCCCAGGAATCTGAACCTGCCGCCTCCGTCGACACCCCGGGAGAGTGGGATAACGGTCAGGCCGGCGAACAAATCGCGGAGAACCTGCCGGCGGCGGCCGAACACCCAACGGCGCAAGCGTTGGCCGAAGAGATTGTCAGCGTGACCGAGCAGGTAGTGGCGCAGCAGCAGCCGATCGCCGAGCCAGAGCCGGTTGTCGAACCTGAGCCGGTCGTTGAGCCAGAGCCAGTCATTGAGCCCGAACCGGTCGTCGAACCTGAGCCGGTCGTTGAGCCAAAGCCAGTTGTTGAACCTGAGCCGGTCATTGAGCCAGAGCCAGTTGTTGAACCTGAGCCGGTTGTCGAACCTGAAACGGTCGTTGAGCCAGAGCCTGTCGTCGAACCTGAGCCGGTCGTCAAGCCTGAGCCGATTGTTGAGCCAGAGCCGATTGTTGAGCCTGAGCCGGTCGTTGAGCCCGAGCCGGTCGTCGAGCCTGAGCCTGTCGTCGAACCAGAACCCGAGCCGGAAGAAGAAGAGCTGCTTGAACCTGTAGCGCTGGCCGCTGCGCAAGAGCAGGAGCGCCCGACCAAAGAAGGCTTCTTCGCTCGCCTGAAGCGCAGCCTGCTGAAGACCAAGCAAAACCTTGGCTCCGGCTTTATGGGGCTGTTCCGCGGTAAAAAGATCGACGACGACCTGTTCGACGAGTTGGAAGAACAGCTGCTGATCGCCGATGTCGGCGTGGATACCACGCGCAAGATCATCACCTCCCTGACCCAGCACGCCAGCCGCAAGCAGCTGAAAGACGCCGAAGCGCTGTACGGCAAGCTGAAGGAGGAAATGTCCGAAATTCTGGCCAAGGTCGATCAGCCGCTGGATGTCAGCGGGAAAACCCCGTATGTCATCCTGATGGTCGGCGTGAACGGCGTGGGTAAAACCACCACCATCGGTAAGCTGGCGCGTCAGTTCCAGGCGGAAGGCAAGTCGGTGATGCTGGCGGCGGGGGATACTTTCCGCGCCGCGGCGGTAGAGCAGCTGCAGGTGTGGGGCGAACGCAACCGCATCCCGGTGGTGGCGCAGCATACCGGCGCGGATTCCGCTTCGGTGATCTTCGAT
>OKQK01000307.1_pt1 | contig 12945 bp, 9 predicted proteins | sample 1609911 | NCBI WGS metagenome assembly OKQK01 (sample SAMN04436595, study PRJEB24849) | human gut metagenome | biome: human gut; feature: NICU; material: stool | host: Homo sapiens | place: USA: Saint Louis, MO | collected 2009-11-17 | reverse complement strand
CCGCCGCTGGCGTGGGCATCAAAGCTTTGCTGGTGGCTGCCGCCTGCCGGCAGCGTGATGTGCCACGGGCCCTGCTGCGTATAGGGGCAGCGTTCGAGGGTAACCGCTATCGCTTCGGTGCCCGGATTGTTCAGCTGCAGCTGCAGGCTGCGGCCCGTCGGGCGCAAACGCACCTCCGGCTGCGGCCGGTTCAGGGCGCCGCGCAGTTCACGATGAAAGCCGTTGGGGCCGAGCAGCCACAGATGGTACCCATCCTCCGTCTGCCAGTCGTCGCTGATCGCCTTGCCCGCCTCGACGGTAAAACGGCGCGGGATCTGCGCTAGATCTCGCCGATCGTAGACGTGAAACACCGCGCCCTGCTCGCCGGTATTGAACAGGTTCAGCGTCACGCGGCGCTGTTCGGCCGCGACGGTGGCCTCGACGTGCAGCTGGTAGGGCAGCGCGCGGGAAGGGCGCGCCAGGCGGCGTTGGTGGGGCAAACGCTGGTGGACAGGCGATGGCAGCGGTACCTGCGGCAGCTGTTCCTGGCGCTGGCGCAGGCCATCGGCGGCGTGGCGGCTGGTGGCGGGCAGGCTCGGCAGCGCTTCGCCGTTAGGGTCGACGAAGTTGAACGCCGAGGTGAGATCGCCGCACACGGCGCGGCGCCAGGCGCTGATGTTGGGTTCATGCACCTGAAAGCGCTTTTCCAGGAATTGCAGCACCGAGGTGTGATCGAAGACCTGCGAATTGACCCAGCCGCCGCGGCTCCAGGGCGACAGCACCAGCATCGGCACCCGCGGGCCGGGGCCGTAAATGCGGCCGTCCGGCGGCGGTTGATCCTGCGAACCGGGCGGCGCCACGTGCTGGAAGATCTCGGTGTCGAACGGCACCGTCGATTTACCGGCGAAGCTGCCGTCCTCGCGCAGCGACGGCGCGGAAGGCGAAGGCATATGGTCAAAAAAGCCGTCGTTTTCGTCGTAGTTGACCAGCAGGACGGTTTTACTCCACACCTCCGGGTTGTCGGTCAGCGCGTTGAGGATCTCTTGGGTGAACCAGCCGCCCTGCACCGGGCTGGAGGGATCGGGGTGTTCCGAATAGGCCGCCGGCGCGATGATCCAGCTGACCTGCGGCAGTTTGCCCTGCTGTATGTCGGCGCGGAACCCGGCCAGCATGGCGTCCAGATCGTTGCCGTCGGCGGCCGGCAGGGTGTTGCCGTTGCCTTTGTACAGCGGTGCGGCCTCGTTGAGCGCATCGCGATAGGGCACGAAGGCGTTGAAGTCTTTCGGCGGCCGCGCCGGATTGCCCACCTGAATGCTGGCGGCGCGGTACTGGCGGAAGCCCGCCAACGGGTTGTCGGTAAAGTTGTCCGGCAGGAATTGATACACCTTCCAGCTGACGCCGCTCGCCTCCAGCCGTTCCGGATAGGTTGTCCACTGGTAGCCGATCTCCGCCGGGCCGGGGCTGTCCCATTCGTTGACCACCACCGCCACGTCGGCGGCGGACGGGCCGTTGGTTCCGGTCCAGTGGAACAGCCGGTTGGTGTTGGTGCCGGCGTGAATAGCGCAGTGATAGGCGTCGCACAGGGTAAAGGCGTTGGCCAGCGCGAACTGGAACGGCAGCTCATGCTGGCGGTAGTAGCCCATTGAAGCCGGCGTTTTGTAGGTGGGCCAGGCGCTCATGCGGCCGTGATCCCAGGCGGCTTGCTCATCCACCCACGAATGCGGCGTGCCGGTGACGCGCTGGGCGTTGCCGCGTTTGCTGTCCAGGTGGTAGGGCAGTACCAACCGCTCGGCGCCCTGCTGTTGCCAGACATGGCGATCGCCGGGCAATGGAATGGTAAAACGATCGCTGAAGCCGCGCACGCCCGGCAGGGTGCCGAAGTAGTGGTCGAAAGAGCGGTTCTCCTGCATCAGGATCACCACGTGTTCGACGTCGCGCAGGGTGCCGGTGCGGTTGTTGGCGGGAATGGCCAGCGCTTTGCGAATCGAGGCGGGCAACAGCGAGAACGCCGATCCGATGGCGGCAGCCCGCAGGATGTCTCTGCGTGAAAGGTCAGGCATGCGTCGTTAATCTCCGTCAGTGTGCTTTGAAGATAGCCGCTGACGACGATAATGGCGAAAAATAACAGGGAGATGAAAGCGAGGGAAACAATGCTCCCTGGCGGGAGCACTGCGGGGATAACGCTTACTGTCTGATCAGGCGGCCGAGCGCCGGCGCCGTTTCGAAATCGCTGCGGAAGGGGTTGATATCCAGGCCGCCGCGGCGGGTGTAGCGCGCGAATACGCTGAGTTTTTCCGGACGGCAGCTCTGCTTGATGTCGTTGAAAATACGCTCGACGCACTGCTCGTGGAATTCGTTGTGCTGGCGGAAAGAGATCAGGTAGCGCAGCAGGCTTTCGCGGTCGATTTTGCGGCCTTCATAGCGGATCACGACGCTGCCCCAGTCCGGCTGGTTGGTGACCAGGCAGTTGGATTTCAGCAGGTTGGAAGACAGCGTCTCCGACACCGGTTCCCCTCTCACGGCCGCGCCGCACAGATATTCCGGTTTGAAGGCGAAGTCGTCGACCGCGATATCCAGATCGTCGATGTTGATGCCCGGCAGGCGGTCGATCTGCGCCGGGTAACCTTCCAGCCCCGGATAGAGCTTGACGGTGACCTGGCCGTTGGCCGCCTGCGACAGATCTTTCTGCATGGCGGCGCTCACCTGTTCCACGCTGTCAAAGCGCGTTTGGTTGAAGCTGTTGAGATACAGCTTGAACGATTTGGACTCGATCAGGTTCGACGAGGAATGCGGGAAGGTAAATTCGCCGATGCCCACCACCGGCTTGCCCTTGGCGTTGAGCCAGGACAGCTCGAAGGCGGTCCACAGATCAAAGCCGCTGAACGGCAGCTGCCGCTCGTCCACGCCGATCAGATCGCGGCCGCGCGCACGCGGCAAGGCTTCGAGCAATGCGGGAGCATATTGATCCGGATAATCGGAGTTCGCGCCAAGATGGGTGATCTTATCTTGCTTTTGGATATGCATATTCATTGCCCTTTGCTTGTTCGGTATTGATGTAGCGGTTAAACAGACTGCGGGTGGCGTAGATTGGCCCGACGCCCAGCAGGGCGTAAACCACCTTGATCAGGAACTGCGACAGGATCATGGTTTTGATGATGTCCCAGCTCAGCACGTTGTAGAACGCCAGCGTACAGAACACCACGCTGTCGATGGCCGAAGCCACAACGGTACTGGTGATCACGCGCACAAACAGGTAGCGGGAGTTGGTCAACTCTTTGATTTTGCAAAGCAGGTAGGAGTTGACGTTCTCGGAGATCAGATAGGCCGCCGACGAGGCGACCAGCACCGCCATGATGCTGTGCACGATGCCGTTGTAGGTCTCGCTGTACTCCCACTGCGGAATGCTCGGCACCAGCGTCGTTACCCAGACCCCCAGGACGAAGGTCAGGTTGGCGATAAACGAGATGATAATCGTGCGCCGGGCCAGCCGTAATCCATAGAATTCGTTGAGGATGTCCACCAGAATGAACGTGAGCGGGTAGATGAAGATCGCCGGGGGCGTGATGAGATTCAGCACCGGGATTTGGATCGGCTTGACGCCGCACAGCGTTGAGAAAATATAAATCACGCTGAGCGCCACGGTAATAATCAGGTAGGCGTACCAGGAGCGTTCGTGGCGATCGCTGAGCTCGTAGGCGGTTTTTTGTTTGTTGTCGCCATAGAGTTTGCGGTACAGCGCCTGCAGCTCGTGCCGGCTCAGATCTTCTGATATTTCGCTGTCGGCCAGCTCATTCAGCCCCATGGTAATGGTTTTGCCGGTGGCCAATACCATGACATTGGCCGCGATGGTGCCATGTCGGGTGAAGCCCAACAGCTTGAACTTCTGATTCGGTTCCATTTATAACCTTTCTCCAACGATATAACCCAGGAATTGCACGGTGTCCTGAGGGCGTTTGTCCATGCTTTCGCTGTCTTTGTCGTCAACCACAAAGAAGCCGCTTTTTCCCGAGTGATACAGCAAAGGTGAATCGCAAATCAGTACCGGCGGGCGTTTGATGATGATGACTTCGCCGGGAATAAATGACCCTTTAATTTCGGTCTCTATTTTCATTGCCAACATGTTCGACTCATCGCCGAAGAAATAAGTCAGAGGAAACTCGGTGACCAGCTGCCCGATCTTGCGCTGCGAGACGGCCAGATAGCGCGACTGCGGGATCACCGGGATGGCGGAAGGGTTCTTGTTGCCCTCGGTGGACAGCGTTTCGTTGAGCAGCTCCAGTTTTTCCAGATCGTAGTCTTCGATCTCTTCACAGGAGACCCCGAAGAAATCGGAAATCCGATTCACGGTGGATTGCTGAACGTTGTTCACTCTTCCGTCAAGAATTTTGTAGAGAGTCGTGCGCGTCAGGCCGCTGCGGTTGGAAAAGGAAGCCTTGGTTTCACCGCGGGTACGCATCAGATATTCAATATTTTTAATGATGTTGATTTTGCGCTGTGCGTTGGTGGTTTTCATCGGCTGTCCTTACAAACATTACGCTGGCTTCACTATATCTTACGCGTCGGCGTTGTCCAGATAAAAAGGCGCTGAGGGGGAGGTAACAGGCTGATTATTGGTGGTAATTATTGTTTCTTGTCAGCCGTTTAGCGCAGTGATATTAGCGCAGGCGATCGGGGTGACCTGCAAAGATGATAAAACTGTGTAAATCAATTGATTAGCTTTTGCTTATGGAAAAGTGAACACAAAAGCCAATTTTATGTGTACTTTTATGTTGACCAAAGCCGATTTCATGAGCTACTGTTCATTCAAGCTGAAGTTTTTCTTTATGATCAAAACACTGAAGCCAACGATTTTATAATAAAAAACTCAGAGGGGGCGCTGCCACACTCTGAGCCTAATAGATAGCTTGCTACCGACACCAGGGACCCTAACCATCATGGCCGTTTGTCCGCGCGATCGGCCCATTCTTTTCCGTTACGCCCACCTTTCCTGAGCATAAACACTCCCCCGTCACCGGAGGAGTGCATTAACTCATGGGCGAAAATCAGAGCGACTTCTGTGAGGCCAGCGGTTTTTGCGCCCGGCTGAAGGCCAGTTTGAGCACCCAATACAGCAGGCTGGCGGCCACCAGAGAGTTGATGGTCGGTACGCCCCATTCGGTCGCCAGACCCACGGCGCCACCGGCGATGCTGGCGACGATCGCCGCCCAGCCGATGGTTGGCGTCTCGTTTGGCAGCTGGCCCGTGCGGCGGCTCTCGTCCAGGATTTTGCGGTGGCTGCGCAGCAGATAATAGTCCACCAGCATGATGCCGATAATCGGCGGGAAGACTACGCCAAGCACCGTCAGGAAGTCGACAAAGCGGTCCAGAATGCCCAGCACCGACAGCGTGGTGCCCAGAATCCCGATCGCCAGGGTGGTGTAGGTGTACTTCAGCTTTTTGCCGGTGATGCCTTCCACCGCGTTGACGATGCCCAGCGAAGAGGAATACAGGTTGAGATCGTTGACGCGCAGGGTGGAGAACACCACGACCAGCAAACCGGCGCCGCCGGCTGCTTGCGACATGATGGTGACCACATCGGCGGTGCCCAGGGTTTTGGCGATCAGGATTGCCAGACCGTTCACCACGAACTCGCCGGCGATGATGGTGAAGATCGTGACGCCGAGCACGTGCTTGCCGTTTTTGGAGTAACGGGTCAGGTCGGGCGTCATCAGGCTGGCCACGATGGCGCCGCCGACGACGATGGTGATGCCGGCGCTGATGGTCAGCGGTTCACCCGGCGGCGCCAGCTGGATGATCTCCTGCAGGTTATGCCCGGTCAGTGCGGTCACCGATATATAGGCCACCAGCATGATGAACATCGGCACCGCGATACGGGCGGCGATGCGCAGCGCTTTGAAGCCGAATGCCACCAGGATGGTCAGCAGCGTGCCCGAGAGCCCGGCGGCCAGGCCGAAGCCCAGCTTATTGCCGAGCGCGAAGTCGAGCGACTTGGCGAAAATGGCGTTCTGAATGCCGAACCAACCCAACAGGCTGACGGCCACCACCACGCCGATCAGCACCGACCCCAGACGGCCGAAGCCGCACCAGCGCGCCAGCAGGCTGCCGGAAATCCCTTCGCGCATGCCCGCCAGCCCCAGGCCGTAGGTCACCACGCCGAAGATCAGGCTGCCGACGAAAATGGCGGTGAAGGCGTCAATCAGCGTCATGGAGTTGCCGAGTACGGCGCCGAGCATGAACTGGTCCAGCGCGGTCAACATGCCCATATGCACGATGGCCACGCTTAAAAACGAAACTCTTTTATCCTGCGGCACCCGGGTGAGCGGATAATCTTCGATCTTTATCACGGTGAGATCTTCCTTGCGGTTCAAATAAACTGAATGCCTTTGGTTATCAGGCGATCGGGAATGTAGTTATCCAGGTTGGCGTATTTGCAGTACTCCTCAAATTGCTGCTGAGTATGCACGTTGGCCTTCTGGTAAATGTTATAAATGCGGTTTTCGATGGTCTTATTGCTGACGTTATAGATTTTGGCGATCTCTTTCACCGTAAATCGCTGAAGCATAAGAAAAATGACATCGAGTTCGGCACGGGTGAACAGCTCGTTATTGACTTCGGTGGTCAACACGCTGGGCTTTTGCTGATTGATGTATTTCAGCGGCGACAGGCTGTTCATCGGCTTGGCGTTCCAGATCACGCCAATCACCTGTTTGTCATCGTTGTACACCGGCAGCTTTTCGCTGATAAACGGCGTCAGGCTGTCTTTGCCGTACCAGTAGTGCGTTTCTATGACCGTGACCCGATCGCGCGCCGCTTCGGTCATCTTGTCATGTTCGATAAAGTCGGCGGCGGAGTCGGCCCAGTCGGCGGGGAATTCGTGGTCATATTTGCCGGCGACGTCGAAATTCAGCGGCGTATTGGTATAGAGATAAGCGGCGCGATTCATATAAAGGTGGCGGGACAGCTGGTCTTTGATGCCCCAGGGCTCGCTCAGGTGCTCCATCATGGTGATGAGGCCCTTAAAATAAGATTCATTATTTTTATGCGATGAACCCATACCTACCTCTGCGCCGCTCAGGCCGCGTTACAGGCTTTTAGCCAGGTAATGGCGGGTGTGGCGATGCGCGTAGTCGCCCAGCTCGCCGTAGACCCGGTAGCCCAGTTTTTCGTAGAAGCCCCGGGCCTGGAAATCGAAGGTATCGACATAGGCCATATGGCAACCGCGCTTGCGGGCTTCTTCTTCGGCCAGTTGCATCAATTGGCGGCCGTAACCACTCTTGCGACACCGATCGCCGACCCACAGATACTGCACTTCCAGGCCGCCCCACCAGGTACGTGCGACGAGGCCGCCGACGATCTGCTGGTTGTCGTCGGTGACGGTCAGAAACAGTGGGTGAATGTCTACGGGCTGGGTTTTATGGTTGTGAGCCCAGAGGCTGTCGATAACGAACTCTTCATCCTGCGGGTTGGGTTTGTCGGTGATATTAATATTCATTTTTAATATAATTCCCTGATTTAATTATTCAAAACTGAACTAGGCACTTTCGCCTTAACCGCTTCTAATATCACTTCCGTTAATGTATTTCAAGGGTGGTTTTCACCCTTTTCCGCCGGGTGAGGGGGCGCTTATAGTAGGCGTCACAGGGAGAAGAAAATAGTGAAACAGGCGGTATTAAAACGCTGAAATGCCCTGCTTACACCATCTTTTCCTACTTGCGCCTCACCAGGGCCCCACCGGGAAAACTGCAGTACTGTATGGCTCCACCGGATAGAGCAAGCTCACTTGCCGACGGGGGAGCCACTTTGTTTTTTGACGCGCCCACCCGCGCCCGCCACTCGCTGTCTCAGATATTAAACACTCTTCTCATCAGAAGATATGCGCCGCAGATGAAAATGTGGCCGATACCTTCTGATCCGCTGATTTAGTTCTCTGTTATGACGCTGCTCAGCGCCGGCTCGATGGCGGCATCCAGCATGGCGCCGTGTCCTAAGGCCGGCCACTCCCGATAGCCGACGGCGAGACCGTCGAGCTGCGCCAGGTGTTCGGCCAATAAACGCGTTGCGTCCGCCGGCAGAGCGGGGCTCTTCACGCCGGGCGGGGCCGCACGATCGCGTTCCGCCAGGCCAACCCACAGTTGCAGCTTCGCCACCGGCGCCGGGCGTCGCGCCATCATCTGCTGCGCTTCTTGCAGGATCATGCCGTTGCCCCACCACAGCGAGGGTTCCACGGCGATGTAGCGTTGGAAGGCGGTGGGATGGGTGAACAATGTGTGCAGCACGAAGAGCCCGCCATAGGAGTGACCCCACAGCGTTTGCCGCTGCGGATCGACCGCCAGTTTGGCGGCGATCGCCGGTTTGATCCGAGTTTCAATCAATTGCAGGAACGCATCCGCGCCCCCGCCGCCCCGCGGCGGTTGCTTCAGGCCCGCCGGCAGAGGGAGCGTATAGTCGTAGGCGCGGCCGGCGGCATCGATGCGCAGATCGTTGTCATAGCCGATCATCACCAGCACCGGTGGCCGCTTCGCCGCCGCCAATTTGGCCAGCAAGGCGGGATTCAATCCCATCAGCACTGCATTGCCGTCGAGGAAATAAACCGTTGGATAGCCGTCAGGCGCAGGGGCCTGGCGCGGCTGGGCGATGCGAACGCGGTAATGCCGTTGGCCGTCGGCGGAGGTGAAGCGCAGATCGCTGAAACGGTAATCTGCAGAATCGCTATCGGCAACGGTAGTGCCGATCTTGCGTTCCAGGTCGGGCCTGGCCAGCACGGAGCCCGGCAGCCAAAGGCCGATGGCGAGCGCCAGAAGCGCGGAGATAAAATGCCGGTTGGACAAGAACATGCGGATCAACATCCTTGTAAAAAGCCGATAGTAGCATCCGTTCGGGGCCGGCAAAACCTACCTTTAGGGCGGGCATTCCGACGGCGAAGTGCGGCCGCAGCCCAGAGAGGGCCGCCAGTTGCTTTGCCGGGTTAATAGCAACCCCTTGTTATTATTGATAAGTCAGGAATAAGAAGGATTACAATTAATTAGAAATTATTATGATTTTTGTGGGTGAGCAAACGGCGAAGAAGGGTGAAAACACACGGTTATCAACGATGTTTAGCAAAAAAAGCCCTATAAAATAGGGCAAAGACACACAACAACACCAGGGAAACTTTCCGGTATCTTATATTATAGCTTCCTATACATATAGAACATTTTATTATAAATATGTAAGTGATTCTTATTAATCGCTCAATGCCATTGTTTTTCAAATGGTTATGCAATCTGGTTGAGGTATTGCCCTTGGGGCTGGTGCGGATAGCCAAGGGCGGGAGGCGGAGATGTTGCCGTCACGGCGGAAGAACAGGCGAGAGCCTCGGCCCGATAACCCTCAAGGCAATACCGACCGGCAGCAAACGTGCCGGCCGGTATTTCTGCTCAGGCGTGGTCGATCTTCACCGTAGGGCCAGGTGAAAATCAGTGCTGTTGCAACGTCAACATCTCGCCGAGCAAAACATCGGTTGGCGGCAGGATATCCGTATCCAGCCCGGCGGAGGGGGTAAAGGTCAATTCGCCGAAAATGATCTGGCCTTTGGAGATGTAGAAATCAACGCGAACAAACTCGAAGGGCGCGGACAAGCGTGAGGCATACTCAAACAGCTCATCGTAGCCTTCTGGCTTCACGAAGGCGTCTATTTCTTCCTGGCTCAAGGCCAGGCAGTCATCGCTGTAGCACAGAAACTTGAAATCTTTGTCAAAGAAGTAATACTTCGGCGACCCGGTATCTCTGCCGACACACAGCAACGTGCAGTAAGGCACACCGCGGAAACAATAGATTTTATAGTCTTCAGGCCCGTGACCATTGGCCGATTCGATATATTTCTCCCCAATGATCTTTTTTTGTATCCCTTTGTAGTTGAGCTCTACATAGGTTTTCCAATAATCGTCTTTCATCCAGCCATCGATCAATTTTTTGGCGCTCTTGATATTCAGCAATTTTTTATTCTGGCAAATCAGGTTATACCCGGAACCGTGATTCCCTTTGATCACAAACTTATCCGGTAATGCGTCCCACGGAATATCGTTCACTGAATCACAGGCAAAGTACAATTCATTAAGGATCTCTTCGCACCCTTGATCTTTGATGTACTGTCTTACCGCATATTTATCTGCACACTGCTTCACCAACGCATTGTGGCTATAGCCATTCAACTTCAGGTGATTGATCTTTTCATTCCAGGTGGATGGCGCCTGCAAGTTCAACGGTTTGCCAAATGCTTTTTTGTAGAGCAATCTGGCCTTGAATTCGGGGGCCAATACGGCCAGCTGCTTCGTAATAAATTTAATGACTTGTCTTTTCATATACGTAATTCCATCAAAGCGTAGTGACAATGATTAAGACGTTCTTGTATTTAAAACGCGTGTGGTACGCTTTCACTGCGCCATTGAATGGCCGTCGGCGTGGTTCCCAGATCAAATGGCTTGTGGTCTAACGCCCGATTAAGAATCCGGGCCGATCGCCACGCCATCAGGCTCAACTGCGGATCGGCGATGCCGTGATTGTGCATACTGGCGTTCATGGCGAATAAGCAGTTCTCCGCCGGGCCTTCCCACTCAAAGGTAAAGTCTGGGGCGATGCGGTATTCGCCATCCGCAGTGGTCAGCAGGCGGTGGGCCAAAGGTTCAAGGAACTCTGGCGTGGCCGTCTGATAACCGGTGGCGAAGATCACCACGTCCGCCTTGAAGGCTTCCTCACCGTGATCGAGATGATGACGCGTTTCGAGTTGGTAGGCGTTATCCAGCGTGTGTTTCACGGCCGTCAGCGAACGGCTGGGCAGCAGGCGCACCCATAATTTCTCGCGCAGGACATCGAAGCGGTGGTACATGGCGCGATAAATCGCCAGCAGCGACTCACTGGTGATGCCGTCTGAGGTCATCTTCTGTTCGGCCAGCATATGCCGCTTGGCCGCGCTATCCAGCGAGTAAAAGCTCTCGACGTAATCGGGCGTGAAGTATTCGTTGGCAAAGGCCGCTTCATCAAGCGCGTTGTAATTGTTGCGGCGCGATATCCAGTCGAGCTGGTCCGGCTGGCCCCATTCCCCTTTAAAAATATTCAGGAACAGATCGGCGCCGCTCTGGCCGCCGCCGACGATCGCCACGCGCTTGCCGGTCAAATCGGGGTTGCGCAGCATCATTTCGCTGGCGTGGAAACAGCGATCGCTTTGCGCCGTCACGCAATCCGGCAGCTTTATTTTCTTGCCTATACCAATGCTGACGTGTTTGGCGTGGAAGACCTTATTCGAGGTGGTCACCACGAACTGGCGCTGCCGATCGTCGAACTCGATCCGCTGAACGTCTTGGTTAAACGCCAACGAGTCCATCCCGCCGGCGGCCCAGGTGAGGTAGTCGGCGAACTCTTCACGCGATGCGGTGCGCTGTTCCGTCGTCAGAAAACGATAGAACTTTCTGTTTTTTACCAGATAGTTGAGAAAGCTGTAGCGATTGGTGGGGGCAACTGCACTCACCAGGTCTTTTAAAAAGTTGGTCTGCATGCTGCAATCCGCCAGGATCATCCCTGGGTGCCAGGAGAAATGAGGTTTGCGCTCCAGGAATTGCCCCGTAAACCCTTCTATTTCACTTCCTAAGGCCGCCAGGCTAAGATTCGACGGGCCAAGGCCAATGCCGATGATATCCAAACGCTGATTCATTAATAAGCTCCAGTATAATGAGAATAATACCCAGAAATACGGCTGCAGATAGGGTGGCTTATAGCAACCAGGCTGCCTTTTTCTTATAAGTAAGCTTCACGAATTAAATTTAATTAAAATGTGTGCGGGCCAGAAATACCGAATTTTTAAATGCCCGTTTAGAATTTGGTAGCACATCAGGTAAAGGCTACGGGCGTATTTCTTTCCATGAAAATCCCTATGAAAGCTTGCATGTGGTTTTAATGATTATTCCTACGTAAAAATCCGATATCCCTGAGTCTCGACGCCATGAAAACGATCGCCTGAAGCGGCTACCCATCGTATGGATTCTCATCTGATTTTCTGGTGTATGTGCCAGCCTGCGTTCGTTTTGCATTTCCGGGATCGGGTGTTCGTTGCTTAGAATAACCCTAAAATAGGCGCTGAGAAGGTGAAATAACGTGATATTAGAATCAGGGGGTATTTTGAAAAAATGAAATTAAAAGTGAAATTATGAAATCAGTTTATTATACTTCTTTTTTTACATTTTAATTCAATGGGTTGAATGCTTGTTCATAGCTGCTTGTTGAGTGAATGAGCAGGGGGGGGCCTGAGGAAGAGGTTCCCTTACTTCGTCGTTCTCATCCTGAATCAATAGAATTCGCCCCCTGTGAGCGTTAAGTGATAGGACAAGAAGTGTTCATGCCATATACAAAATGTGTTGCGCGTTTAGTGAACATCGACTCAATGCCAATGGGCTCTCAAAGAGGAGCGGCTACCCCGCGTAAGGCGATTGCGCTGATATAAAGGCCTGACTTGCTACTATGCCATCAATGGCAAGAAGGATGGGAAGATGCTGATGTTTCGGCTATGTACCGAACTAAGAGTGGGTCTAATAGAGCGATTATGAGGTTCTTAATCGATAGCCTAATTATCTTAGATGAGATAACTTCTCCTTAGGCGAGGTGAAAAAATTTTTTCTGGGTGTTAACAAACGACTCTATGTGCTGAAACTTGCAAAGTTAGATGATGGCAACCTTGTCATGTATAACGGCAGGATGCCAGAGAGGCTTTGTTCCGCGCCTAAAAAATAGGGTACGCATCCCATAATGTATCCACTATGGGATGGGGTTGATGGAACATAATTGAAGATTGCAAGGGCCTCTTAATGGGCCTCTTCTTGTTATGTCTCTTTGGTAATAAAAGCTTACTTGTCTATGGAGTATAGACCACTTCGCAAGGTGGGTTGCCTGTATTCTCCCGGCAAGAAAAAAGCATTCCTTCGGTAATCTGTTTGTTAT
>OKQK01000288.1_pt1 | contig 13491 bp, 7 predicted proteins | sample 1609911 | NCBI WGS metagenome assembly OKQK01 (sample SAMN04436595, study PRJEB24849) | human gut metagenome | biome: human gut; feature: NICU; material: stool | host: Homo sapiens | place: USA: Saint Louis, MO | collected 2009-11-17 | reverse complement strand
GTACACTCTCTGTTAAATTATCTCGTTTGTTTGCGAAGAAAAAAGCATCAAGTGCGTTAAATAAAATAGCGAAGAACATCCCTATAATACTGGTGATAAATGCTGTTTTTAGACCACCTAATAGAAGTGGGATACTGGTATCAATACTCTCAGTGTTAAAATTAAGCAATCCAATTATTATGCCAATGAATGTACCCAATATACCTAATGCTCCCATGAGTGTTGGAGCATATTCTCTAAATTTACTGTGAATGTTTTTGTAGTCACACCACCAGGCAGAAAAAAATATAAATACAACTGCCCAGATAAAAAAATTAGTGACAAACATCGAGTCAATAGAACGGAAAAGATGTTCAAAAAGCTGCGCTAACATGTGTAATCCTACGTTGTTTAATTTTAATTGTTAAATCTAGTGCTTTGCAACAGAACGAAATCCGTGTTGAAGTGCTGCCGCTAAACTTGATTTTGCGGGCATTGTAACAAAATGAATATAATAATAAATAAAATTGATCGGGCTTTGTCGTGTTTCTGTGGCCCCAGATACCCTGTTGCATTGGTAGCAAGCAATAATCCACTGTGAACTAAACATTGACATAATACCCAATGTAATTTATTTCCATTGGAATAATAAAAATTGTAATGAAATAATCGATGCGATCCTATAAAAGCGTAAAGCGCAGACAGCATGTCGGAACGCGTTTGCATGCTTGTATGGCTTGTCCCCTGCTGACGGGTGAAAATCACGGTGCACCGATGTCACAGCAAGCAGTATTGATTCATGTATAATCTACCCATCTTTACACGTCCCCTTTCAGGTTATTGATATGGCTAACACAAATTTCTCTCAAACGGCTGCTTTCATCTGGGCGGTTGCCGATCTGCTTCGCGGTGATTTTAAACAATCTCAGTACGGGCGGGTGATCCTGCCGTTTACACTGTTGCGTCGCCTTGAGTGTGTGCTGGCGGGCACCAAAGAAGCGGTGCTGGCAGAGGCGGAGAAACTGAAGGCCAGCCCTCTACCGGAAGAAGGGCAAGAGAAGTTTCTGTTGCGTGCGACCAAAGGGCTGTCTTTCTTCAACACGTCGCCGATGGATCTCGGCAAGATGGGGCAGAACGACATCAAGGCCAACCTAGAGAACTACGTGCAGTCGTTCTCGAAGGATGCACGTGAAATCTTTGAACACTTTAAATTCAGTGAGTTTGTTGGCCTGCTGGAAGATGCCAACTTGCTTTACAAAGTCGTTAAGAAATTTGCCACCACCGACCTGAGCCCTAAAGCGATTTCTAACCATGATATGGGCTTGGTGTTTGAGGAGTTAATCCGTCGTTTTGCGGAGAGCTCCAACGAGACGGCGGGGGAGCACTTTACCCCACGCGATATCGTGCGTTTAACCACCTCGTTGGTATTCATGGAAGATGATGAGGCACTCTCTAAAGAGGGCATTATCCGCACCATTTACGACCCTACCGCCGGCACGGGCGGCTTCCTCTCATCGGGTATGGAATACGTGCTTGAACTGAATCCCAAAGCCGTGATGCGTGCCTTTGGCCAGGAACTGAACCCCGAATCCTACGCTATCTGTAAAGCTGACATGCTGATCAAAGATCAGGATGTCAGCCGTATCAAGTTGGGCAATACGCTTTCTAACGATCAGCTTCCGCAGCAGCAGTTCGACTATATGCTTTCAAATCCCCCCTTCGGCGTGGATTGGAAAAAGATTGAAGGTGAGATTAACGACGAACATCAGCAGAAAGGCTTTAACGGGCGCTTTGGCCCAGGCCTACCGCGTGTCTCTGATGGTTCGCTGCTGTTACTGATGCACCTGATCAGCAAAATGCGCGACAGTCACAATGTGGATGGTAGCGTAAACAATGGTGGGCGTATCGGGATCATCCTCAACGGCTCACCGCTGTTTACCGGCGGGGCAGGCAGTGGTGAGAGTGAGATTCGCCGTTATATTCTGGAAGCAGATTTGCTGGAAGGGATCGTCGCATTGCCGACCGATATGTTCTACAACACTGGCATTGCGACCTACGTCTGGATTCTGTCGAACAAGAAAGCGCGAGCGCGTAAAGGTAAAGTGCAACTGATTGATGGCACTAACCTGTGCGGCAAGATGCGAAAATCGCTGGGTTCTAAACGCAATCTGATGGGCGAGGGCGATATCAAGCTTATCACCCGCACCTTTGGTGATTTTGAGGTGGTGGATGCCACCCCGCTTGAAGAACTTGGGATGGAGAAAGCGGCAGAACAAAAATCCAATCGCGGTCGCCAACCTATCAGCGCTAAAACCGAAGCGCCGAAAACCTTCGCCAGCAAAATCTTTAACAGCACCGATTTTGGCTATCGTCGTCTGACCATTGAGCGCCCTTTGCGCTTATCTGCGCAAGTCACCGATGAAGCGATTGCCACGCTGCGCTTTGCACCGAAGCCGTTTAACGCCCCCATGGAACGCCTGTATGAAGAGCTCGCTGTCCAGTGGCATGACGGTAACTATGGCGATTTCTCCGATATCGAAGCAGAAGCCCGAACGATTATTAAAGCAGAATTTGCCGAACTGAAGGAGAAGCATATTAAAGATCTGCTCGACAGCAAGCTGTGGCAGGCACAACGCGCATTGATGGCTAAAGCTCAGCAAATCCAGACAGCGTTAGGCGCTCAGGCAGGTGGAAAAACGCTGGTGAGCAACGATTTCAATCAGTTCCAGCTCACGCTTAAAGGGGCAATCAAAACGGCTGGTGTGAAGCTGGACACCAAAGAGAACAAACAGTTTATCGATGCGATTACCACTAAGAATCCAGATGCTGAGCCGGTGGTAAAAAAGGTTCTGAAAGAGGCCGCCCAGCCACTGTACGGCGCATTTGAGTACAAAGGCAAAGTGGTGGAGTTCGAGCAGGACGGCGAGCTGCGTGATAACGAGAACGTACCGTTAAATCCCGACGTTTCCACCAGTGAACTGATTGAGAGCTACTTCATAGCAGAAGTGTTGCCGCACGTGGCCGATGCCTGGATTAATGCCGATAAGCGTGATGCGAAAGACGGTGAAATTGGCATTGTCGGTTATGAAATTCCGTTTAACCGCCATTTCTACGTTTATCAGCCGCCACGTCCGTTGGAGGAGATTGATGCCGATCTGGACGCCGTTAGCGCCGAGATTATGAAGCTGCTGCAGGAGGTTCATTCCTGATGGCTAAGTTGAATAAATATAAGCCGTATGAATCATATACTGATACTAGTGCTGTTTGGTATAAGCAAAAACCAGCTCATTGGGAATGTGAACGATTCAAGTATCATTTTATAGAAAAGAAGAAAAAAAACTCAACTTGCCTTCCTGCAGGAGCCATCAGTTTTGGTGAGGTAATCTTCAAGAATGAGGATAACTTATCTCAAGATACAAAGAGTTCATACCAAGAGGTGTGTGCAGGAGAGTTTCTTATCAATCCGCTAAATTTAAACTTTGATTTGAAGAGTTTAAGGACAGCGCTTTCAACCATCGATGTTGTCGTTAGTACTGGTTATATAGTACTTCAGGACTGCGGATTCCTACATCCTCGTTTCGCTCGTTGGTTACTACAGCAATTTGACGTTTCGCATATGAAAACGCTTGGTGCTGGTGTTCGTCAAACAATCAATTATGCAGATATTGGTAACTCACTATTTTGTCGGCCTACATTTGAAGAGCAAAAAATTATAGCTGCATTTCTCGATTACGAAACCCAAAAAATCGATAAGTTAATTGAGAAGCAACAGCAACTGATTGAACTGCTGAAAGAAAAACGTCAGGCAGTGATTAGTCATGCCGTCACCAAAGGGCTAAACCCTGATGTGCCGATGAAAGATTCTGGCGTTGAGTGGTTGGGGGAAGTGCCGGAGCATTGGATGGTCAAACCACTGAGATATTTAGGTGATTGTCAGAATGGCATTAACATAGGGGCCGAGGCATTCGGTTCTGGTTATCCATTTGTGAGTTATGGTGATGCATACAAAAATAGGGTGTTGCCTGATTTTGGAAGTGGATTGGTGCAGTCAACTTCTGAGGATAGGAAAAAGTATTCACTGTTAGCCGGTGATGTGCTTTTTACACGGACATCTGAAACTATTGAGGAGATTGGTTTCGCCTCTGCTTGTTTGAAAACTATAGAAAATGCTTGTTTTGCAGGATTTTTGATTAGATTCCGTCCTAGCTCATTAAATTTGAATGCCGAATATTCAAAGTATTATTTTTCAAACCAACTGCTTCGCACGTTCTTCACTAAAGAAATGAATTTAATAACTAGAGCATCACTTAGCCAGGATTTGTTAAAGGCGATGCCTGTTGTTATTCCACCTAAGGACGAGCAAAGAAAAATTGCTGAATTATTAGATGATAAGTCGAAGAGGTTTGAACAACTTCAATTACTTGGTGAAGAACAAATAAAGTGCCTCCAAGAACGCCGTACCGCCCTAATCTCCGCCGCCGTCACCGGTAAAATCGACGTACGCGACTGGGTTGCACTTGATATGCAAGACGCTGAGGAGCCACAGGAGACCACCGCATGAGTATGGACACTACCAAAGAGCTGATTTTCCAAAATGAAATAATTGCTCAGATGGTCGAAACGGGTTGGATTGTTGGCAAGGGCGACGGCTACGATTGCGAACGTGCTCTATATTCGCAGGATGCATTGACCTTTGTGCAAACCACGCAGCCGCAGGAGTGGGAAAAGTTTTCAAAGATTTATCCTACCGATACCGAACGTCACTTCCTCGATGCGCTGGTCGCTCAGCTGAGAAAAGCGGATATCAACGCTACCGATATGCTGTCGCGTACTTACGGCACCCTTGGCGTGCTGCGGCACGGGATCAAAAGCCATAACGCCCGTTTTTCCCTGTGTCAGTTTAAGCCGGAGCATAGCCTAAATCCGGAAACGCTCGCCCGTTATCAGCAGAATATCTGCCGTATTGTGCCGGAGCTGGTGTATAGCCCACACGCTTCGAAAGCGGCATTTGAAGAAGCGGGTACAAAAGCGAAAAAGTGGCGTATCGACCTGGTGTTGTTCGTCAACGGTTTGCCGGTGGCAACGTTGGAGCTGAAGTCTGAGTTTAAACAGGCAGTGCAAAACGCCATTACGCAATATAAGAAAACGCGTTTGCCAAAGGATCCCGTTACCAACAAACCTGAGCCGCTGCTTACTTTCAAACGCGGGGCACTGGTGCACTTTGCCGTCAGTCAGTACGAAGTGTTTATGGCGACCAAACTCGACGGTGATAAAACCTTCTTCCTGCCATTTAACAAAGGCACCCATGACGGCGGCGCGGGGAACGACATCCCGGAAGATGCGAACGACTACGCCACCAGCTACCTGTGGAATGAGGTGCTACTGCCGGACAATCTGCTGAAAATTCTCGCGAGTTTTGTGCATCTGCAAATCGTAGAAAAAGAAGATGCCATTGGCCTGAAGTACAAAAGCGAGAGCCTGATTTTTCCGCGCTATCACCAGTGGGATGTGGTGAACAAACTGATCACCGCCGCCACGGTGGAAGGGACTGGCAATAAATACCTGATTCAGCACAGTGCCGGATCGGGCAAATCCAACTCTATCGCCTGGACGGCCCATCAGCTTTCCCGCCTGTACGATGAAAATGGCGAGAAGCAGTTCCACTCGGTGATTGTGGTGACGGACCGTACCGTGCTGGACGATCAGCTCCAGGACACCATCTACCAGTTTGAGCATCAGGATGGCGTGGTCGGGCGTATCAACAATAAAGAAGGTGACGGCTCAAAGTCAGAGAAGCTGGCTAGCGCGCTGGAAAACTCGCAGCCAATTATTATCGTTACCATCCAAACCTTCCCGCATGTGCTGAAGGCGATTGAAAACAGCGTCAGCCTTAAGCAGCGTAAGTATGCGGTGATTGCTGATGAGGCGCACTCTTCTCAGAGCGGTTCTACGGCGCGTCAGTTGAAAGAAGTACTGATGACGGAGGAGACGGATGACGATGCGGTGATGACCTCGGAAGATATTCTCGATGCCACCGTCGCCGCACGTAAAGGCAGCAACAATCTCAACTACTATGCTTTTACCGCCACGCCAAAAGCCAAAACGTTAGAGCTGTTTGGCCGTCGTCCTAACCCATTTGAACCTGCCTCAAAAACCAATAAGCCGGAAGCATTTCACGTCTATTCCATGCGTCAGGCGATTGAAGAAGGCTTCATTCTCGATGTCCTGAAGAATTACACCAACTATAAGGTGGCCTATAAGCTTCTGCAGAAGCTGGACGATCCCGATCGGGAAGTCGACAGCAATAAGGCGAAGGTGAAACTGAATCAGTGGGTCGCGTTGCATGAGCATAATGTTTCGCAGAAGGTAAAGGTGATTGTTGAGCACTATCGTAAGCATGTGATGCATCTGTTGGGGGGGCAGGCTAAGGCGATGGTAGTCACCAGCTCCCGTAAAGCCGCGGTGCGTTACAAGCTGGCCTTTGATAAATATATCGCTGAGAATAACTATCAGAAGATCAATGCCATGGTGGCATTTTCCGGTGAAGTGGAATTCTATGAAAGTGACCACAATAGCCTTGCGTTACTGAACCAGAAGTTTACTGAAATTAACATGAACCCTGGGTTGAAAGGCCGGGACATGCGCAAAGCGTTTGAGACTGATGATTACCAGGTGATGTTGGTCGCGAATAAGTTCCAGACCGGTTTTGACCAACCCAAGCTATGCGCCATGTATGTGGATAAAGCGCTGGGCGGCGTGGAATGCGTCCAGACACTTTCACGGCTCAACCGCACTTACCCAGGGAAAAAAGAGTCGGGAACCTTTGTACTCGATTTCTATAATGAGCCGGATGACATTCTGGCGGCATTTCAGCCTTACTACCAAACGGCAGAACTGACTGATGTCAGCGATCCGCAGTTAGTCTTTGAGCTGTTCGAAAAACTTCGCACCAGCGGCATTTTCCTGTGGAACGAAGTGGAGCAATTCTGCGAAGCGTTCTTCACCAAGAACAAATCCAATGCTGCGATAAGCAATATCTGCAAGCCGGCGGTTGAGCGCTGGAAGCACCGCTACACCTCAGCGATTGATGCCTATGTGTTGGCTAAAGAGATGTTTGAACGCACCAAGAAGACCGGCGATGTGGTGCTGATAACTAATGCAGAAAACAGCTTCAAGACGTGCAAACAGGAAAAAGACAAGCTGGATATCTTCAAAAAAGATCTCGGTAGCTTCGTTCGTTTTTATGAGTTTATGTCGCAGATCGTAGATTACGATGACAAGAGCCTTGAGAAGCTGAGCCTGTTCGCACGGCATCTTCGCCCGTTGCTGCATGAACAGCGTATTGAAGACGATGAGATTGATTTAAGTAATGTGGATATGAGCCATTACCGCTTATCGAAGCTTCATGAACAACATCTGAAGCTGCAGGAAGATGCGGAAGAATACCAAATCACACCGGGTAACGATATTGGTACCGCGAAGCCAAAAGACAAGAAAGAAGAGTTTCTGTCCAATATTCTGGCGCGCCTGAATGATCTGTTTGTTACGGATAATCTTAGCGATAAAGACATGATCAACTACGCCTTTACCGTGCGTGACAAACTGTCGGAAAACCAGGCGGTGATGACGCAGATCGCTAACAATACGCGTGAACAGGCGATGCTGGGTGATTTCCCGAAAGCGATCGATGATGCCGTGATGGACAGTAATGAAGCCCAGCATGAGATGATGGTGCAGTATCTGTCCAACCCTGAACTCGCCAGGGGGTTCGCCCGCGTGGTGTTTGATATGCTCAAAGGTGCTTAAAACGGGAGCCGCTTTGGCTTTATTGTTATAGGGGGGCTTCCCCCTAAAATGTCACAGTATAGGAATTTCGTGATGGATATCGTTGCCGATATTGAAGCAGGTAAGCTGACTCTCGATGAAGTGATCGGTTCTCTGGCCGAATATAAAGACTATTCGCATTCAGAGTGGGATCGTCGTTACCGTGAATTCACGGCGTCACTTCAGCAAACGCCAACATTTTCTGAGCCCGAAACGGATGATCTGGTTAAACGGCTTTGGTACGAGCGCGACAACGGTATTGCCAGTATCCGGCAGGGCGTTCCATCGTTGGCTGAATTCCAACAAAGCCTGCCGTTATTCAGAGAGCTGACCGAGCGTATTCGTCGCCAGCCTGATGAACAAACTTACCAATATGTAGAAGCCGCTTTGCAGCAAGCCAAGGAGAGCGGACTGCTCAAGCGGATGTATTGGAGCTTGCGGAATCGCGTCTTTGCGGCGTTTACACCGGCAACCTGCACCAGTACGGTGGACGAGAATGCATTTACCAAAGCGGCGACGTTTCTGAATGATCGATTTTCCCTGGCGCTCACGCTTACCGGAAATTGGCTGCAAAAAAACCATGAACTGAAGAATGCGATTAACGCACGGTTACCAGATGCGGACCCTTACTATGTCAACATGGCAATCTGGCATCTTTACGAATTGCTGCGTGAGCGCGATGGCGAGCAGAAGCAACAGGAAGTGGCTAACCATCTTGCCGTAGAAAGCCATAAAGTCGTGAGCCCGCAGATACCACAGCACTCACCTGTTAACGCTATCTACTTTGGTCCACCGGGCACCGGGAAGACTTTTGTCTTGCAGCAAAAGATGAAGGAGTACACCACCCAAGCGGCTTCCGCTGACTATGATGCTTGGTTAGATTCTCGTCTCGAAACGCTGAACTGGATGCAGGTGACTGCGTTAGTTTTGTTAGATCTTAATAGAAAAGCCAAAGTTCGTTTGCTGATTGAGCATCCTTGGTTCCAGCGTAAAGCTCTACTGAATGGCCGCAGCAGTAATCTATCGCAAACTGCGTGGGCAACGCTGCAATCCTTTACCGTGCCAGAGTCTACTACGGTTGAATATAAAGGCCGCCGTGAGCCCGCGATTTTCAATAAAACGGCAGAGAGTGAGTGGTTCCTGGTTAAGCCGCAGCTAGAACAAGTGGAAGACCTTATCTCGCTTTATGATGAGTTAAAACGAGGCCCACAAACCGCAGAGGCGATTCAGCGATTTGCCGTAGTCACCTTCCACCAATCCTATGGTTACGAAGAGTTTATTGAAGGGATGCGAGCCCGTGCAGATGACAATGGGAATATTTCTTACCCCATAGAGCCGGGTATTTTCATGCGGTTATGCCAGCGGGCCAAGGCCGATCCGGCGCATCGCTATGCCATTTTTATTGATGAGATCAATCGTGGCAATATCTCCAAAATTTTCGGCGAGCTGATTTCTCTTATAGAAATCGACAAGCGGGCTGGGATGAGCAATGCAATGAGTTTGCAGCTGTCTTATAGCGGCCAAGTATTCAGCGTTCCTGGCAACGTAGACATTATTGGTGCAATGAACACCGCGGACCGTTCGTTAGCGCTGATGGATACCGCATTGCGTCGCCGGTTCGATTTTATTGAGATGATGCCGGATCTTTCATTGCTCAGCGGGGCGAAAGTAAAGGGCATTGAGCTTGAGTCTTTGTTAGAGAAGATTAATAGCCGAATTGAGGCGCTCTACGATCGTGAGCATACCTTAGGGCATGCCTTCTTTATGCCAGTTAAAAAAGCCTGTGATGCGAAGGATGAAGACTTGGCATTTAAACAGCTGAAGGCGGCCTTCCAGAAGAAGATCATCCCCTTATTGCAGGAATACTTCTTTGATGACTGGAACAAAATCCGTTTGGTGCTGGCAGATAATCAGAAACAAAACGACAGCCTCCAATTCGTGATGGAGCAAAGCGACGATCTGGAGATTCTTTTTGGTGCCGATCATGGTTTACGGCGCCACGATCAGCAATCAACCGCCTACGAACTGAAAGCGTTTGAGCATGAAGTCTGGGATTTGCCACAGGCTTACCGTGCGATCTATCAACCTGAAGAAGCCACCCAGGCTGTACAAAATGGGTAAGGTGATCTCTGTTTTTGAGTATGACCTGTTAGGCGTTGAAAAAGAGTCGCCGGTTGGCGCTGTTCCTCTTCCTCCTGAGGTTTTTGACTATTTAGAATCGCTTAGCTTGACTAGTGAGAAAGGAAGCCAGCTGCTTAAGCTCACCTCACGTTCTGGGCGCCGATTGCTACAGGTACAGAATTACGCAGGGATACTCTATACCCCCTATGGCCTGCAACTGGAGATCCTGCCCAAGATAGGCAAAAACCTTACGTTAGAGCAAGCGCGCGAAACGCTACTGATTATGCTAAGTCATCTGTCTGGATTTAGGCATATTCAAACCCAGCAGGCTTCAGTTCATGCGCAACGAATGCCTTTACTGGAGATCTTTATCAACCAGTTTTTGCATAGCGTTAGCCAGCTACTTAAGCAGGGACTGCGGTCAGATTACGTGAAAGAACAGGCTAACTTGCCCTTTATGAAGGGCAAGTTGATGCTGTCAGCGCAGTTACGCCATAACGTAGTGAACCGTCATAAATTCTATCTTGATTACGATGATTATTTACCTGATTGTGCGGCCAATAGGCTATTACGTTCTGCACTTTATCAGTTGGGTAACCTGAGCCTGTCCTCAGATAATCAACGTTGGTTACAGGAATTACGCTTTGCTTTTGATGGTATCCCGTCGAGTAGAGATATAAAAGGTGACATATCGAGTTTGCGTTTGGAACGCGGTATGGCTCATTACCATGAGCCTTTGGCGTGGGCGCAGTTGATATTGCAGGGTATGAGCCCCAGCGCTCTACAGGGCGATGCTAAAGCGTTGTCACTCTTGTTCCCGATGGAGGCGGTATTTGAGTCCTTTGTCGCGTCAACGCTTGCTGACGAATTGCCGGATGGTTTCAAGGTGAAGCCGCAGGCTGCAAGCTATTCGTTGGTTAAACATGGTGAGAGGGACTGTTTTAAGCTGCGCCCAGATTTGTTGATTCAATCACGTCATCCGGTCAGTACCAAAATGGTGCTAGATACCAAATGGAAGCTGATTAATAACAACTCGCAGGAAAAACCTCTCTATGGCATTGCTCAATCCGATCTCTACCAAATGTTTGCCTATGGCCAAAAGTATCTTGGTGGCTCAGGAGATATGTATTTAATTTATCCTGCGCACGATGACTTCAATCACCCAATACACCAGCATTTCGCATTTTCAGACACACTCAGGTTATGGGTTGTTCCGTATCAGATCTCTGCAAAGCGTGGGCAGAAAATGATGTGGGGAAAAGATAATCCCTTTATCTAGGATTATCTTTTAAAAGGCTACAGAGAGTGTTTCGGTCCTAGAGGCACTGTAATAATACTCGCTACTTATATGTAGCCTCTTTCAATTCCAGCTTCACCATCAGCTTCTTGTTCACCTCTTTCCCATCCACCCCGCTATGAATCCGGCGATGGCAAGTGGGGCAGATGGCGCCCACCCACTGCGGGTGATCGGGGCCTTCGTCGGCCAAGCGTTTAGTGTGATGGGGTTCGAGGTAGGGGTCACCATTTCTTTTCTTGAACGGTGCCGGCTGATCGCAGGCTTCACAGATACCATTGGCGCGCTTGAGCACGTATTTTTTTACGTCTTCGCTGCGTTTGAACCAGGATTTTTTGCTGTCGCTCTGTTGGCGCTGGCCTGATATCTCTGAAGACTTTATAGCCTTTGCGCGCAACTGTTCTAAACTCTCCTCCTTCTGGCCTACTTCTGATGAGATAATCTCATGAGCAGAATCTTGAGCAGAAGATACACGGAATAGATTGAAAATTATCCCTTGCCTCATGTTTTCTTGGGTATCTTTACATTCAGCGTAGTTCCATGAATCACACTCAAATAGCCCAGCAAATTTCACACCCGTACGTTTTTTGTTATATTCAAATAAAAGTATATCCTTACCATTCTCTTTATGGTCGCGGATATCTTTATTGCCTTTGGTAAACTGCATGTTACCTTTCTGGCCTTCTCCCGTGTAGGAGAAGTGGTCGTTGTTAGACCATCCATCTTTGTACCCATGAGTTTCGCCTGTCTCGCCGGTGAAAATGAAGATCACGGGGAATTCTTTAGGTGTCGATATTCCGCCCTGTTCTTGCCCTCCATAGAGGTCGTGGAGGTATTTACGTTTATAAACTTCGTCTTTTTCCAGTATCTCAAAAGGATGCGGCGTTTCGACGATCTCAAAACCGAGGCCTTTGAGAAATTGGATGGCTTTTTCAGTGCCGCTATCGGCGTTGATTCCCTTTAACGAATAGCCATGCTGCTCACTGTATGCTCTAGCAGCAATGCCTCGGATATCGTACTTCTCGCCATTATAATGAAGGGTGTATTTTTTAAATCGTTTTATTTCATGTTGTTTTAAGAACGCATCTCGGCCAATTTTTTTATATTCTTCGATGGCTTTTAAAACGGATTCTTTTGAAGATAACGCCTCTATTGCAGTTGCCAAAACCACTCCCTCACATTGCTGAGTAGACTCTGAGCAATGTGCTTGCTGACGAGAGCAGTATGCATCAATACCCAGCAGTTAACTCATCGATTTACCGAATGCGTTAACTATGCCAGGTAGGGGAGAAAATGCCTACCTTGATGAATGCTTTTGTTGTGATATGTCAGTCAGATCTATTGGAAATCGTGGGTGGGAAGGGCGATGAGCATCGCCCTAATTGCCATTTACGTTAGCCGCAGGCTTCCATCTCCCGCAACGCCCGCCCGTAAAGATTACATAGCGCAGGAACCAAATGTGCCGTGGCGTTGAGGTAGCGATTCATCTGCTCCCAGCCTTCGGCATCCAACTGTGGGTGCTTTTGCAGTAACTGGCCGAACAGCATCAGCCCGTGGCACAGCCCTTCCGCTTGTTCTGCTGAGAGGGCGGCCAGGTCTAAAAGTTCTGAAGGGTTAAAAGCGCTGAGATCGAGGTGGTTAAACAGTTGGCGATAAAGGGTGAGGGTACTTGTGGTGTTTTCGGCGATGGCGACATTTTCCATGTGTCTTTATCCTTAGTGTGTAGTATGCGTACTACCACATGAGACGCTAAACCCATGGTGGTAGCCCAAGCGGAGTTAGCGTTACCGGACACGAAGGAAACCGGCGCTTCTTGCGAAGCCCCCACTTGGGCCACCATAATTCTGGATGTTTAAAGCCCCAGCATTATATACATAATGCTGCCTTGTGTAAGTGTTCGGAACGCTAACTCCGGCTGCGGATTTTGCCGCAGCGGAAAAACTATAACGTTATCAGTAAAAGGAAAAAATAAGCTGTATGGAATTACAGTTTATTTGCTTTCAGCATTGGAATACAGATCGCAGTTATTTATGGTGTTCTTTTATATTTGTAATACTGCCTATATATAGCGAATATAATTCTTATTATTCTATTCCCTAAATGAATGTTATGCATGGTAATCCTCTATTCGCGCTACGAAGTGTTAACCGTTCCAGTATTTATCCTTTCTAGAGCTTATGTTAATCATACGGCTTTGCTAATTCACGGATGAACGAACATGGCGAATGAAGATGAGTTGCGCATTGCCCTGTCGCCGGTTCAGCTTGCGGCGG
>OKQK01000278.1_pt1 | contig 13818 bp, 13 predicted proteins | sample 1609911 | NCBI WGS metagenome assembly OKQK01 (sample SAMN04436595, study PRJEB24849) | human gut metagenome | biome: human gut; feature: NICU; material: stool | host: Homo sapiens | place: USA: Saint Louis, MO | collected 2009-11-17 | reverse complement strand
CCTGGACTTCGTCCTGGTTCACGCTGCATGGGGCATTATTCATTAATCGTTTTACATCAGTGGATCTGCGATCTCGAAGAGTTCGACGACGATCCGCAGGCTTCCAACGAAAAAATACTGGAAGCGATCCTGCTGGTCTGGTTAGATGAAGCGGAGTAAATAGCGTAACGGGCTGCCATGGGCGGCCCGTTTATTTTGTATCCGACAAGATTAATAAAAGAATAATCCGGAGTAAGAAGGCTATGACAACAGAATTCATGCAGGTCACGCTGTCGCAACAACCTGCCGACGCCCGTTGGGGCGAAAAAGCGCTGCTCAGCACCAACGGCGAAGGGATGACCATCCACCTGACCGGCGCCGACAAACTGGGCGCGATCCAGCGCGCGGGCCGCAAAATTGACGGTCAGGGCATCAAAAACGTCAAGCTGGCCGGCGACGGTTGGGACTTGGAAAACAGCTGGGCGTTTTGGCAGGGCTACCGCGGGCCGAAAGGGCAGCGCAACGTCGAATGGGCCGAGCTGCCGGAAGCCGCGCGTCAGGAGCTGGATAAGCGCCTGAAGATCGTAGACTGGGTGCGCGACACCATCAATATGCCGGCGGAAGAGCTGGGGCCGGAGCAGCTGGCGACCCGCGCCGTCGATCTGATGTGCGACGTCGGCTGTGATGCCGTCAGCTACCGCATCACCAAGGGCGAAGATCTGCGCGAGCAGAACTATGCCGGCATCCACACCGTCGGCCGCGGCTCCGAGCGCCCACCGGTGCTGCTGGCGCTCGACTTCAACCCGACCGGTAACCCGGACGCGCCGGTGTTCGCCTGCCTGGTCGGCAAGGGCATCACCTTCGATACCGGCGGTTATAGCCTGAAACAGAGCGCCTTTATGGATTCGATGAAGGCTGACATGGGCGGCGCGGCCACCATCACCGGCGCCCTGGCGTTGGCGGCGGCGCGCGGCCTGAAGCAGCGCGTGAAGCTGTACCTGTGCTGCGCCGACAACATGGTCAGCGGCAACGCTTTCAAACTGGGCGACATCATTCGCTACCGCAACGGCAAAACCGTTGAGGTGATGAACACCGATGCGGAAGGGCGCCTGGTGTTGGCCGACGGCCTGATCGACGCTTCTGAGCAGAACCCGCAGCTGATTATCGACTGCGCCACCCTGACCGGCGCGGCCAAAACTGCGGTCGGCAACGATTACCATGCGCTGTTCAGCTTCGACGACGCGCTGGCGCAGGAGCTGCTGAGCAGCGCCGCCGCCGAGCAAGAGCCGTTCTGGCGTCTGCCGCTGGCCGAGTTCCACCGCAGCCAGCTGCCGTCCAACTTCGCCGAGCTGAACAACGTGGCCGGCCCGGCCTACACCGCCGGCGCCAGCACCGCGGCGGCCTTCCTGTCGCACTTCGTCAAGAATTACCAGCAAGGCTGGCTGCACATCGACTGTTCCGCCACCTACCGCAAAGGCGCGGTGGAGCAGTGGTCGGCCGGCGCGACCGGCTTGGGCGTGCGTACCCTGGCCAATCTGCTGCTGAGCAAAGCCAAATAATTGAACGCCCGCCGCGTCGGGCGCTAGAATGCGCATTATCTTCGGGGCCCAGCATGCTGGGCCTCGCTATTTGATCCCTGGAGTTTGCCATGAGTGCCCATCATCACGATGCCGCCCCGAGCGAGAACGAACTTGAACGCCTGCTGAAGCTGGCGGTGACGGAGCCGGCCCACCGCCCGGCGTTCTTCCGTGAATTGCTCGACGCCACGGTGCTGATCCTCGGCGACAGCGAGCAGGTGCAGCAGGACGGCGACATCGCGCTGAACGCGGATACGCCGGTCAATATCCAGCATTGGGAAAAGCAGGACGGCGGCAGCATCATTCCGTTCTTCACCTCGCTGGAAGCGCTGCAGAAGGCCGTTGAGGACGAACAGCCGTTTATCGCCATGCCGGCGCGGGTGCTGTTCGAAATCACCCAGGGCGCGGATCTGTTCCTCAACCCGAAGGCGGAATACGGCAAGGAGTTCTATCCGGAAGAGGTGGCGATGCTGCTGGCGACCGGCGGCATTGTCAAACCGGTGGAGCATTACGTCGACAAAGAGACCCAAATCCTGCTGGGGCAGCCCGAAGAGTATCCGTCGGCGATGGTGGACGCGTTGACCACGCTGTTCAGCCAGCGCAAGCCGGTGCGCCGCGCGTTTCTGGCGCTGATGCACGACCAGGCGGCGGACGAGAAGCCGAATTTGCTGATCGGGCTGGAAGTGGACGCCGAGTCGGCGGAGATCGAGGCGTTGATCAACGAGGCCGGCAGCGTCGCCAGCGAAACGGCGCCGAACGACGAACCGGTGGATTTCTGCCTGGTGTCGGAGAAAGAGCGCGGCATCAGCCACTATCTGATCTCCCATACGCAGCCGTTTTATCAGCGCCGCTGGGGCAGCTGGCTGCGCAATTTGATCCCGTCTACCGACAAGACCCAGTAGCGCCGCCACGTTGTCGAAAATGGCCCATGAAGATCATATTTTTTTAATGAAATGTTGATTTTCCCGTAGGCAAGCGTTAACGGCGCACATATAATCTGCGCCACTTGAGAAGGCCGGCAACATTGCAGACCGGCCTGTTTTGGAAGTCATACAGAGGCCATCATGACCGTAGAACGTACCTTTTCCATCGTTAAACCAAACGCTGTAGCCAACAACGACATCGGCGCTATCTATGCGCGTTTCGAGCGCGCCGGTTTCAAAATCATCGCCGCTAAAATGCTGCGTCTGACTCGCGAGCAAGCTGAAGGCTTCTACGCTGAGCACAAAGGCCGCCCATTCTTCGACGGTCTGGTTGAGTTCATGACCTCCGGCCCAATCATGGTGCAGGTTCTGGAATCTGAAAACGCCGTGCAGCGCAACCGCGACATCATGGGCGCAACCAACCCGGACAACGCGCTGGCCGGTACCCTGCGTGCCGACTACGCGGACAGCTTCACCGCTAACGCCGTGCACGGTTCCGACTCCGTTGAATCTGCACAGCGCGAAATCGCTTACTTCTTCAACGAAAGCGAAATCTGCGCACGTTAATCGTGCCGTTTCTTGGCTGATAACCAGGCATTCACCGGCTGAAACAATAAAAATGCCCTGAATGCCTTCCAGCCGTAGCCACCCGCTACTAAAATTTGTACAATGCCGCGCCCCTGATAAGACGACTTGTCAGGGGCGTGTTTTTAGTGCCGCCACCCGAATCATGCGGGCTGAAATGCACAACTTACTGTCCATTCTTTAGCGCCATAACGTGTAATAACGAGGCCAGAGATCATTATGTTAGAACCCATCACGTCCGAGCACACCGTGTCTGAAAATAATTCGCTGACTACCCCCTCCGTTAACGTGGAGCAACCGGCTGCGGCCAAAATCAACCTGCTGGACCTGAACCGCCAGCAAATGCGCGAGTTCTTCGCCGAAATGGGCGAGAAACCGTTCCGCGCCGATCAGGTGATGAAGTGGATTTACCACTACTGCTGCGACGATTTCGAGCAGATGACCGATATCAACAAAGTCCTGCGTGGCAAGCTGCAGCGCGTGGCGGAGATCCGCGCGCCGGAAGTGGCGGAAGAACAGCGTTCGGCCGACGGCACCATCAAGTGGGCGATTAAAGTCGGCGATCAGCAGGTCGAAACCGTGTATATCCCGGAAGCCGACCGCGCGACGCTGTGCGTCTCCTCGCAGGTAGGCTGCGCGTTGGAGTGTAAATTCTGTTCAACGGCGCAGCAGGGCTTCAACCGCAACCTGCGCGTGTCGGAAATCATTGGCCAGGTGTGGCGCGCGGCGAAAATCATCGGCGCGCTGAAGGTGACCGGCCAACGTCCGATCACCAACGTGGTGATGATGGGGATGGGCGAGCCGCTGCTCAACCTGAACAACGTGGTGCCGGCGATGGAAATCATGCTGGACGACTTCGGCTTTGGCCTGTCCAAACGCCGCGTGACCCTGTCTACCTCCGGCGTGGTGCCGGCGCTGGACAAGCTGGGCGACATGATCGACGTGGCGCTGGCGATCTCGCTGCATGCGCCGAACGACACCATCCGCGATGAGATCGTGCCGATCAACCGCAAGTACAACATCGAGACCTTCCTGTCCGCGGTGCGTCGCTATCTGGAAAAATCCAACGCCAATCAGGGCCGCGTGACCGTCGAGTACGTGATGCTGGATCATATCAACGACAGCACCGACGATGCGCATCAGCTGGCGGAAGTGCTGAAAGACACGCCGTGCAAGATCAACCTGATCCCATGGAACCCGTTCCCGGGCGCCCCCTACGGCCGCAGCTCCAACAGCCGGGTGGATCGTTTCTCCAAGGTGTTGATGGAATACGGCTTTACGACTATTGTTCGTAAAACCCGTGGTGACGATATCGACGCCGCCTGCGGGCAACTGGCGGGTGAAGTGATCGACCGTACCAAGCGTACCCTGAAGAAGAAAATGGCCGGGGAACCTATCAACGTACGGGCGGTCTGAATCCTATAGCACCATTTTTTGTTATCTAACAGCCTGTTATGCGCAAGCGTGTCGATGGCGGGCGTTAGCTGACGGCCGATAAGGAAATGAATGCGGGCATGAAGCTGAAACTGTGGGGTGTGTGGCTGGCGGCCGGGTTGTTGGCCGGGTGTTCCGGTTCAGCGCCGGAAAAGGATGCACAAGTCTCTGAGGCGGGCCAGACGCGGTTGCAACTGGGCCTGGAGGCCGCGCGCCAGAACCTGGAAAAGGCGCTGGACGCGGCCCCGCAGGATTACCGCACGCAGTTGGGCATGGCGCTCTATGAGCAGCGGATCGGTGAAAATGCCGCGGCCGAACAGCGTTATCGGCAAGCGCTCAAACTTGCGCCAGGCAATGGCACCGTATTGAATAATTACGGTGCGTTTCTTTGCGGTTTAGGGCAGTATGTACCGGCGCAACAGCAGTTTAGCGCTGCGGCGCTGGCGCCCGATTATGGCCAGGTCGCCGACAGCCTGGAAAACGCAGGTTACTGTTTTCTCAAGGCCGGACAAAACGATGAGGCGCGCACGCTGTTGAGCCGCGCGCTGAAGGTCGATCCGGACAAAGGCACTCCGCTGTTGGCGGAGGCCGAAAAGCAATTTGGAGAAGGGAAGCGCGCCCAGTCGCAACTTTTATTGGATGTTTATCAGCATGTTCTGCCGGCCAGCGCCAGCAGCTTATGGTTACAGATTCGTTTCGCCGCGTTAGCCGGCCGTCAGGATAGCGTTCAACGCTATGGCAAGCAGCTAGCGCGAAGTTTTCCACAATCCAAACAGTACCAGCAGTTCTTAGCTAATGAATACTGAAGCCTCCCAAGATAAAACCGTATCCATGACGACGGGCCAGCGCCTGCGTCAGGCCCGTGAGCAACTCGGGCTGAGCCAACAGACCGTTGCAGAACGCCTGTGTCTCAAAATGTCCACCGTGCGCGATATCGAGGAAGACAGCGTGTCTGCTGACCTCGCGTCCACCTTCGTGCGCGGTTACATCCGTTCCTACGCCAAGCTGGTGCATTTGCCGGAAGACGAACTGCTGCCGATGCTGGCCAAGCAGGCGCCGTTGAAGATGGCGAAAGTGGCGCCGATGCAAAGCTTCTCGCTGGGCAAGCGCCGCAAGAAACGCGACGGCTGGCTGATGAGCTTCACCTGGCTTATCGTGTTTGTGGTGATCGGCCTGACCGGCGCCTGGTGGTGGCAAAACCACAAGGCCCAGCAGGAAGAGATCGCCACCATGGCCGATCAGTCCTCCGCGCAGCTTTCACAGAATAACGAAGGGCAGTCCGTGCCGCTGACCGACGGCAACGCCGACGCCGGCACCAACGTGCCGTTGACCGACAACAGCGCTGCGCCGGCCGATGCCGGCGCAGCGGCTCAGGCACCGGCGGCTACCGCTCAGGTGCCGGGCACGGCTCAGCAGCAGCCTGCCGTGGTGTCGCCAAGCCAGACTACCCTGCCGGAAACCACCCCGGCGGCACAAGCGCCGCTGCCGACCGCCGATGCGGGCGTGGCTGCGCCGGCAGCCGATCCGAACGCGCTGGTAATGGACTTCTCCGCTGACTGCTGGCTGCAGGTGAGCGACGCGAGCGGTAAAACGCTGTTCAGCGGCACCCAGAAGAAGGGCGGCAAGCTGAACCTGGCCGGCACCGCGCCGTATAAGCTGACCATCGGCGCGCCGGCGGCAGTACAGATCCAGTATCAGGGTAAACCGGTTGATTTAAGCCGGTTCGTTAAGTCAAACCGTGTTGCTCGCCTGACCGTCGCCGCGCAGTAATCGCGCGGCCCCGGTCGTGATGTCAGAGCAGCAATGGAGAGTAAGTAATGCATAACCAAGCGCCCATCAACCGTCGAAAATCTACACGCATTTACGTCGGCAAGGTGCCTATTGGTGATGGCGCGCCGATTGCCGTGCAGTCGATGACCAACACCCGTACCACCGATGTTGAAGCAACGGTTAATCAGATCAAAGCGCTGGAGCGCGTGGGCGTCGACATCGTCCGCGTTTCGGTTCCTACCATGGACGCCGCCGAGGCGTTCAAGCTGATCAAGCAGCAGGTCAACGTGCCGCTGGTCGCCGATATCCATTTCGATTATCGCATCGCGCTGCAGGTTGCCGAATACGGCGTAGACTGCCTGCGCATCAACCCGGGCAACATCGGTAACGAATCGCGCATTCGCTCGGTGGTGGACTGCGCCCGCGACAAGAACATCCCGATTCGCATCGGCGTCAACGGCGGCTCGCTGGAGAAAGACCTGCAGGAAAAGTACGGCGAACCGACGCCGGAAGCGCTGCTGGAATCTGCCATGCGCCACGTGGACATCCTCGATCGCCTCAACTTCGACCAGTTCAAGGTCCGCGTCAAGGCGTCGGACGTGTTCCTGGCGGTGCAGTCTTACCGCCTGCTGGCCTCGCGCATCGATCAGCCGCTGCATCTGGGCATCACCGAAGCCGGCGGCGCACGCAGCGGGTCGGTCAAATCGGCCATCGGCCTGGGCATGCTGCTGTCTGAAGGCATCGGCGACACCCTGCGCATCTCGCTGGCGGCGGATCCGGTCGAAGAAGTGAAGGTCGGTTTCGATATCCTGAAGTCGCTGCGCATCCGCGCGCGCGGCATCAACTTCATCGCCTGCCCGACCTGTTCGCGTCAGGAGTTCGACGTGATCGGCACGGTGAACGCGCTGGAGCAGCGCCTGGAAGACATCATCACGCCGATGGACGTTTCGATCATCGGCTGCGTGGTGAACGGCCCGGGCGAAGCGCTGGTGTCCACCATGGGCGTGACCGGCGGCCATAAGAAGAGCGGCTTCTATGAAGACGGCGTGCGCCAGAAAGAGCGTTTCGACAACGAACAGATGATCGACCAGCTGGAAGCGAAAATTCGCGCCAAGGCCGCGATGATGGACGAAAGCAACCGCATCACGGTCAACCTGCTGGAAAAATAAGCGTTATCGCTACACGGCGGGCCTGTTGGCCCGCTTGTTTATGAACCTGAAGGGCAGAAAACCGCATCCGCGTTGAATACCGGGCGGCAAAGTCCCTATAATCGGGTTCATTTTTACAGACAACGGACAGAGAACTCACGTGGCAAAGAACATTCAAGCCATTCGCGGCATGAACGACTACCTGCCGGAAGAAACGGCATTATGGCAGCGTATTGAAGGCACCCTCAAGCAGGTGCTGGGCAGCTACGGTTACAGCGAAATCCGGTTGCCGATTGTAGAGCAGACCCCGTTATTCAAACGCGCGATCGGCGAAGTGACCGACGTCGTGGAAAAAGAGATGTATACCTTCGAAGACCGCAACGGCGAAAGCCTGACGCTGCGTCCGGAAGGGACGGCTGGCTGCGTGCGCGCCGGCATCGAACATGGTCTGCTGTACAATCAGGAACAGCGTCTGTGGTACATCGGCCCGATGTTCCGCTACGAGCGCCCGCAGAAGGGCCGCTACCGTCAGTTCCATCAGCTGGGCGCGGAAGTGTTCGGCCTGCAAGGCCCGGACATCGACGCCGAGCTGATCCTGCTGACGGCCCGCTGGTGGAAAGCGCTGGGCATCGCCGAGCACGTCAAGCTGGAGCTGAACTCCATCGGTTCTCTGGAGGCGCGCGCCAACTACCGCGACGCGCTGGTGGCGTTCCTGGAGCAGCACGTCGAGGTGCTGGACGAAGACTGCAAACGCCGCACGTACAGCAACCCGCTGCGCGTGCTGGATTCCAAAAATCCTGAGGTGCAGGCGCTGTTGAACGACGCGCCGCGCCTGTCCGAGTACCTGGACGAAGAATCCCGTGCTCACTTCGCCGGTCTGTGTGAACTTTTGGCGCAGGCAGGTATCCCATATACCGTTAACGAGCGCCTGGTGCGCGGTTTGGATTACTACAACCGCACCGTGTTTGAGTGGGTGACCACCAGCCTGGGCGCGCAGGGCACCGTCTGCGCGGGCGGCCGTTACGACGGCCTGGTCGAGCAATTGGGCGGCCGCGCCACCCCGGCGGTTGGTTTCGCCATGGGCCTCGAGCGCCTGGTGTTGCAGGCGGTTAACCCGGAATTCAAGGCGCCGTCGGCTATCGACGTGTACGTCATCTCTTCCGGCGCGGGCACCCAGAGCGCGGCGATGCAGCTGGCTGAACAGGTGCGCGACGCGGCGCCGCAGCTGAAGCTGATGACTAATTACGGCGGCGGCAACTTCAAGAAGCAGATTACCCGTGCGGACAAATGGGGCGCGCGCATCGCGCTGATCCTGGGTGAGAGCGAAGTGGCGGCGCAGCAGGTGGTGGTGAAAGACCTGCGCAGTGGTGAACAAGAAACGCTGGCGCAAAGCGAAGTCGCTGCGCGTCTGGCTTTGATGTTAGGTTAAGGAGAAGGACACCGTGGAAGTCTATACCACTGAAAACGAACAAGTCGACGCACTGCGTCGGTTCTTTGCCGAGAACGGCAAAGCGCTGGCGGTGGGCGTGGTGCTCGGAATTGGTGCCCTGGTTGGCTGGCGTTACTGGCAGAGCCATGAAAACTCCAACATGATGGCTGCGTCGCAATCCTATCAGGAAGCCAGCGATCGTCTGGCGGCCGGCAAGCCGGATGACGTGGCTGCCGCGGAGAAATTTGTCCAGGCTAACGGCAACAGCTACGGCGTATTGGCCGCGCTGCAGTTGGCCAAGCACTTTGTCGAACAGAATGATTTCGCCAAGGCGGAACAGCAACTGGCGCTGGCGCAGGGCCAGACCAAAGACGACAACCTGTTGGCAATGATCGATCTGCGTCTGGCGCGCGTCCAGCTGCAGGAGAAAAAGCTGGATGAAGCGCTGAAAACGCTGGATGGCGTGAAAGGCGAAGGCTGGGCGGCGATGATGCAGGATGTGCGCGGCGATGTGCTGCTGGCCAAGGGCGACGCCAAGGGCGCGCGCGAAGCTTACAGCAAAGGCATTGAATCCAACGCTTCTCAGGCGCTGCAGGTTCTGCTGCGCATGAAATTGAATAACTTGTCCAGCTAAGGGGAATTCCCATGCAATTGCGTAAAACACTCTTGGTCGGACTGGTTTCCGCTGCCTTGCTGAGTGGTTGCTCGCTGTTTAACAGCGAAGAAGACGTGGTTACCATGTCGCCGTTGCCGAAAGTTGAAAATCAGTTTACGCCGAACAAGGCGTGGAGCACCTCGGTGGGCGACGGTATCGGTGAGTATTACTCCCACCTGCGTCCGGCTTATCAGGACAGCACCATTTACGCCGCCGATCGCTTCGGCATCGTGAAAGCGATGGACGCCGACAGCGGCAACGAGAAGTGGAAGGTCAATCTCTCCGAGAAGACCGGTTTCTTCTCCAGCAACCTGTCTGCGCTGCTGTCGGGCGGCCTGACGGTCGCGGGTGACAAGGTTTACGTCGGCAGCGAAAAAGCGGTGGTTTACGCATTGAACACCGCCGACGGCGCCATCGCCTGGCAGACCAAAGTGGCCGGCGAAGCGATCTCCCGTCCGGTTGTCAGCGACGGCATGGTGTTGGTACACACCTCCAACGGCATGCTGCAGGCGCTGAACGAAGCCGACGGCGCGGTGAAATGGACGGTTAACCTGGACATGCCTTCGCTGTCGCTGCGCGGTGAATCCGCGCCGGCCGTCGCTTTTGGCGCCGCCATCGTCGGCGGTGACAACGGCCGCGTCAGCGCCGTGCTGATGCAGCAGGGTCAACTGATCTGGCAACAGCGTATTTCTCAGCCGAGCGGCGCGACCGAAATCGATCGCCTGAACGACGTGGACACCACGCCGGTGATCGTTGACGGCGTGGTCTACGCGCTGGGTTACAACGGCAACCTGACGGCGCTGGATCTGCGTTCCGGCCAGATCATCTGGAAACGCGAGCTGGGTTCGGTGAACGATTTCATCGTCGACGCGGGCCGCATCTACCTGATCGACCAGAACGATCGCGTCGTCGCGCTCAGCACTGAAGGCGGCGTGACCGTGTGGACGCAGAGCGATCTGCTGCACCGCAACCTGACGCCGCCGGTGATGTATAATGGTTATCTGGTGACCGGTGACGCCGAAGGCTATCTGCACTGGATCAACACCACCGATGGCCGTTTTGTCGCCCAGCAGGAAGTGGACAGCTCCGGCTTCCTGTCTGCGCCGATGGTGGCCGGCGACAAGCTGGTCATCCAGGCTCGCGGCGGGAAAGTTTACGCTTTCACCCGCTAACGCCGCTCGTTGCAAGGCTTGAAAACGGCTCCTGAATGTTCAGGGGCCGTTTCGTATTTTTATAAGCTGCACCGCTGGTGTCTATCCACAGTGCAGTAACGCATTGATTATTAAGTAATGAGGCTTCAACAATGATACCTGTCGTCGCGCTGGTCGGGCGCCCGAATGTGGGTAAATCCACCTTGTTCAACCGTTTAACCCATACGCGCGATGCGCTGGTGGCGGATTTCCCGGGGCTGACGCGTGACCGCAAGTATGGTCGTGCTGAAATCGAAGGCAATGAATTCATCATCGTCGATACCGGCGGTATCGACGGCACCGAAGACGGCGTCGAAACGCGCATGGCCGGTCAGTCGCTGCTGGCGATCGAAGAGGCGGACATCGTGCTGTTCATGGTCGACGCCCGCGCCGGCCTGATGCCGGCGGATCAGGGCATCGCTCAGCACCTGCGCAGCCGCCAGAAGGCGACCTTCCTGGTGGCCAACAAGACCGACGGCCTGGATCCGGATACCGCCACCGCCGATTTCTACTCGCTCGGCCTGGGTGAAGTGTTCGCTATCGCCGCTTCCCACGGCCGTGGCGTGACCCAACTGATCGAACACGTGCTGGTGCCGTTCGTGCCGGAAAAACCGGAAGACGTCGAGCTGACCGAGGAAGAGGCCAACGCCGCTTACTGGGCCGAGCAAAACGGCGAAACGCTGGAAGGCGAAGAAGACGAAGAGCCGGAAGAAGAGTTCAACCCGCAGGATCTGCCGATCAAGCTGGCGATCGTCGGTCGTCCGAACGTTGGTAAGTCTACGCTTACTAACCGCATCCTCGGCGAGGAGCGCGTGGTGGTGTATGACATGCCGGGCACCACCCGCGACAGCATCTACATTCCGATGGTGCGCGACGAACGCGAATACGTGCTGATCGACACCGCCGGGGTGCGTAAACGAGGCAAGGTGACTGAAACCGTCGAGAAGTTCTCGGTGATCAAAACCCTGCAGGCGATTGAAGACGCCAACGTCGTGCTGCTGGTGATCGACGCGCGTGAAGGCATCTCCGATCAGGATCTCTCGCTGCTCGGCTTTATCCTCAATAGTGGGCGCTCACTGGTGATTGCGGTCAACAAGTGGGACGGCATGAGCGAAGAAGATCGCGAGCACGTGAAAGAGATGCTCGACCTGCGTCTGGGCTTCGTCGACTTCGCGCGCGTGCACTTCATTTCCGCGCTGCACGGCAGCGGCGTCGGCAACCTGTTCGAATCGGTACAGGAAGCCTACGAGTGCGCAACCCGCCGCGTAAACACCTCGATGCTGACCAAAATCATGCAGATGGCGGTTGACGATCACCAGCCGCCGTTGGTGCGCGGCCGCCGCGTGAAGCTGAAATATGCCCACGCCGGCGGTTACAACCCGCCGATCGTGGTGATCCACGGCAACCAGGTCAGCGATCTGGCCGATTCGTACAAACGCTATCTGATGAACTACTTCCGCCGCTCGCTGAACGTGATGGGGACGCCGATCCGCATCCAGTTCAAAGAGGGGGACAACCCGTTCGCCGGCAAACGCAACCTGCTGACGCCGACCCAGATGCGTAAGCGCAAGCGTCTGATGAGCCACCTGAAAAAGAGCAAGTAATCGCTCATGAGGGGCGCGGCAGTGATGCCGCGCCCCTTTTTTATTGGCCCGAAATCGTTTTATTATCTGAAGATTACCTCGCCTGCCTGAAGGAACACCATGTCCTGGGAAACCTGGAGTTTTGCGTTCAACGTCACCGTGCCGAATCTGTTGATGATGCTGCTGGGGATCCTGCTGCGCCATTGGCGCCTGATGGATGACCGCTTTGTCGACGGCGCGACCCGCCTGGTGTTCAATCTGGCGCTGCCGTGCCTGCTGTTTTTCAGCATCGCCACCAACCACCCGCAGCTGCTCGGCAACCTGCCGCTGGTGCTGTTCGGCGCGGTCGGCACGCTGGCGACCTTCCTGCTCTTGGAGCTGGCCGCCAAGTGGCTGGTGAAAGAACCGCGTGAGCGCGGGGTGTTCGTACAGGGTGGTTTCCGCGCCAATACCGCCATCGTCGGCCTGGCCTACGCCATGACCGCCTATGGCAGCGAAGGGATTGCGCTCGCCTCGCTGTACCTGACGGTGACGGTGATCCTGTTCAACATACTGTCGGTCATCACCCTCACGCGCAGCCTGCAGGGCGGGCAGGGCAAGAAAATCAGCCACCTGTCTTTGCTGCGCAGCATCGTTACCAATCCGCTGATCATTGGCCTGGTGTGCGGGCTGCTGTATGCGCAAACCGGGCTGGGCATCCCGGCCGTGATCCGCCAGACCGGCAGCTATATCTCCGCGCTGTCGCTGCCGCTGGCTCTGCTGTGCACCGGCGCCAGCCTGGATTTTCGCGCCATGTTCCGCTCGTCCAACGTGGCGGCGCTGTCGTCGGCGGCCAAGCTGTTTCTGGTGCCGTGCCTGATGACGCTGGCCGGCTGGCTGTGCGGATTTCAGGGGGCGGCGCTGGGCATTATCTTCCTGTTTTCCGCCACGCCGACCGCTTCGGGCAGCTATGTGATGACGCGCGCCATGGGCGGCAACGCCACGCTGGCGGCCAACATTATCGCCATCACCACCGTCGGTTCGTTCTTCACCACCGCGTTGGGGATCTATTTCTTGCGCTCATGGGGCGCGATTTAACCAGGAGTCGTTATGGAAGCGCACTGTCCGCAATGCAGTCAGACCATGAGGTGGGTAGCGGGTCACTACCATTGTGAAGCCTGTCAGCGCGATTACCAACAGCTGGCGAGCTGCCCGGAGTGCGGGCAGCCGCTGCAAGAATTGAAAGCCTGCGGGGCGGTGGATTACCTGTGCCAGAACGGGCACGGGCTGATCTCCAAAAAACGGGTGAATTTCAGCTATCAGCCGCTGTAAGCCCTCACTCATCCACCTGGCCGGTTTTCCACAGATCCACCAGCGCCTGCGGCGCGCTGCTTTCCGGGATTAACAGCACGATCTCAGTGCTCAGGGTGGGGCTGGTGTAGTTGATTTGCACGCGGTAGTAGCGCTGGTCGCCGCAGCCGGGGGAGGTGGGCTGGCCTTCTTCCTGCGCATAGGGCAGCGTCTGGTTCAGCAACTGATTCAGGCGCTGCCGCTGCTCCGGCGTGA
>OKQK01000272.1_pt1 | contig 13909 bp, 10 predicted proteins | sample 1609911 | NCBI WGS metagenome assembly OKQK01 (sample SAMN04436595, study PRJEB24849) | human gut metagenome | biome: human gut; feature: NICU; material: stool | host: Homo sapiens | place: USA: Saint Louis, MO | collected 2009-11-17 | reverse complement strand
ATATACTCTTCTATCAATTTTATTTAATCTATCAAAATTTTAAAAACAGATAAAGCTAAATATCTTAGAGAAGCATTATTAAACTTCCACATTCAATTTTTTCGTATTTTTACCAAATATTTGTAATCACACATTTCTTGATAACTTGCTTAATAATACATATTAAATTATATTTTAGATCTTTCATATATGATTAAACTTGATATATAAAAAATTGGAGGTTATCTAAAACATTAGTATATAGACTTTCTAATCTCTTCAAAAAAAATTTACTTGCTAGGAGTTTGATCTATTAAGAATATTTTTACAAGTATAACTAGGTAGCGCTATACTTTTAATTGATCGAGGGATTTTAAAAGTCTTTTCAATATAAAATTTCCATCATAAAAATTATATTCCAAACCCTTCGAGCTCAGCTTTTTCAATTGCTTGCAGCGCTATCTTACTTTGTTTATCTGATATAAATTTATTAGATGCTAACATTGCAATTACATTCCGCTCTTTCGGTAAGAACTCTTTACAATGTCCATCAATGAAAATTAACATATCTGTATAATATTTTGGGTTCTCATCAAGTCTTTTATACACTGATGCGGTATCAAGAAAATCACTTTCAAATTTTTCATTATTTCTAGCTGTTTTTTTTAATTGTGCTACATCATCTTTTGAGATAGTAATACTAGATAAATCATAATCTCTATTTATCGTTACCATTGATTTAACGTCATCCCATGCTACTATTCTTTTGGCATACTCAGTTACATTTCCCTCTACTCTTGTCAAGATATCACGGATTTCATATGAAATATCGTCCATGAATTCTAAAACTAGCTGGGGTACTGATTGTTGTTGCCATATTTTCAAATAGTTAAATTTCATATTCATTTTTTCTTCAAGATACCAATAAAGATATGCTAGCGTATAAGCATTAATATTTGCTTTGTATCCATTAGAACCTGCGCCACATTTAGTTAGTTTATCTAGTTCTTTAAACATAATAATATTTGAAACCATTTCTTTATAAAATTCTTGGTTTACAAGATTAGAATCCTTATCCCATATTTGAATTATCCATGTTGAAAAGGCTTTGAAGGCAGCTTGCCCGCCTTTAGAAGCAATATCAGGTCTTTTCTGATATATATTAAAGTACTTAGCAAAATCTGATTTTTTAAACATCTGATTTTTAGGGTTTCTATCCAAGAAATTTTTTCTCTGGCTAGTAGGCATTTTATAGGTCTCTTGCGCATATTGCCCCGCTGCTCTTTCATAGTACCAATACGTTCCATGAGAAAAACCGTCTGCTGCTGGAGTAGAAATTTTTCTTGATAATTCTTCAATTTTTTTATGAAATGGGTGGTTGCTTGCTAAATCAACATCTGATACTTTATTCTGTGAATTTGCATAACGAGATATAGCTGGAACCAACTCATCTTCTATATCCATATTTTTTATAACGTTCAATTTCATAGGAACTGAGACTTCTTGAAGCTTTTCGGCACCATCCTTTTCATTGACTAGAACGTTTGCTAAACTGGCTGTTGTTTGACCACCATTTACAATTTGCAAACCAATAATTTCAGAGATGGTATTGTTCTTAAAAAGTATACTTTTAGCCGTACAGGTTAAACCATTGTTATAGGCAAAAAATTTCTCTGGCTCTTTTAATATGGTAAGTCTAATTCCTTTATTAACTTTACCACGGGTCTGTAAAAAGGAACGGACATTGCTCTCTATTAATCTACTACCGTAGTCATTATATAATTTCGCTAATGTATATCCGTTTATGTTACACAAGTATGACTCATATTCATCTGTCTCATTTGCTTTTATAGCAGGTATTAATTGAAAATTGTTTAAATCGATCTCTAAATCAACCTTACCTTTTCTGCTTTCCGATAAACTTAAAATACGTTCTATCCCTACAATCATCGTTGAAATTTTTACTTCTTGAATTTGTTCATCTTCCATCCTTTTAAAAGTACGTGACAAAGGTTTATCGGTTAAAATGAAGACTTTGACAGATGTCAACTCGTAAAATTGATTTTGATCATTTTTTTTCCTAGTATAAATTGATTTAGCAAGATTCACAGCTTCATTTGACTCCTCACCATACTTTGAAATTTCTTCAGAATGTAAAAAAAAGTTTCGAGCCCTTTTATAAAGTCTCTCAGCATCGGCAAGTAATAAAGTGGGAACTTCATAAGAAAAATCTATATCATCGACAATCATCAAATACAAGATCCCATCAAACTCGTTATAAGCAAAGCCGGAGATACATGCTTTCTGATTACGAGATAAAGGCATTTCAAAGTGAAGGAAGTTTGGTTCACCGATGATTTCATCATTTTCCACTAAATAATCAACATAATTCTCAAAAAAAGCTTCCTCAAACGTAGAGCCAGTCAATTGCCGGTGTTCATTAACTTGTTGTATAAAAGACTGATGAAAATCTTTTAGTTCCATACTTCTTCCTCACTCAATTTTGATTCTGTTATATTATCAAGAGATAATTCATAACTATATTGTATTATGGCACTTGGCACATCTTCATGATCAATGAAAGGAAAGTCACGATTGATTCTAAAATACACGAGAGAAATAAATTCGTAAGAATATTTATCATACATCTTTGCTTTAGTAGTTGGAAACAAGTCAAGTTCTAAAAGTTTTCTGTTAAACTCTCCAAGAATTTTAGGATTTTTAATTTTAGCATAAATTGATGCTATCAGCTTATATAGATTAAAAGAATTCGCCGCTACTTCACTAGATCTAGAGAGTTCTATAACAGTTAGATACATATCTCTTGAAAGTTGGTTTTCATTTGAAATTCTAATAGAATTGGCTTGCTGAAGCTTTGTCTTTATTTCAAAAATTTTATCAGAAGTAATGAAGTCTTGATTTCCTTTTTCCGGTCCAATCCAAGATCTTATAGCCATATCACTTCCTAATTTATCAATTAACACATTATCAAGAAACCATAATTCTCCACAAAAACCTTGAATCCATTTTTCATCATATGTTCGTTCAGACCTTTTAAATAACTCAGTCCAATACTTAAATCTATTTGCAATAATTACTAATACTTCTACTTCAGTAGTTGCAACTTCAATACTTGTGATAATGTCGTTAGAGAATGTTTCAAAAATTTCCTTTGTGGTTGAATCATCATCGACTAATGATATAAATAAGCGCTGAGTATCACTAAGCGATACAATACGGCTAGAGATTTTGTTTGTAACCAATTCAAAATCCGGCTTACAGGCAAAATCAATTGCAATTGATTCCATTCCACGGCTATCTATTCCTATATAAACGCGCGTTGCGTTAATCTGAGGAACAAGGACAAAACTATCAGTTCTCATTCAATATCCTCCTCAATCTCGTCTTCTGCTTCTAACTCCCGTTGAGTAAGTAATTGCTGTTGTAATACAGTATTCATCTTGGTTTTATAACTTATTGGTGCTAAATCTGAGTTTGGTATACCCAACGACAATGCCCAAAAAACATTATCTTTATTCTTTTCCCAAAAATCGTGAGAAATCTTATCTGCGTTTTTAGGCTCGGGCAAACTAACAGGAAAAATCACGATCAGTGGATTTCGTTCATTAGAATAAAAATCAGAGAAGTATTCCTTTTCTGTTTTAAATGATTTAGCAAATTCCTTCTGTTGCTTTGTAAGACCATATTGTCCATCCCTCACGCTACCGATTCGCGAATTTCCAAACGCAATTAAATCGAATTCTTTTACATAACGAAATGCACGAGTCCTGCTTTTTTCTTTAATAGAATTAAAATCAATACTAGCTCCTAATCTTGCACCGATTTTAATGTCAAATTTGTCAAAATTATTTAACGCTTCTTTAGATACCGAAAGATTCAACTGATTATAAGAACCATAAGCATATTCCAAAAGTAATCTTTCAGCAACTTCTTTCGGAGCATCCTTGATTAAAAGATCACTGTCAAATAATAATTTATTCTTTTCAAACCATTTTTCTATGAGGTTGCTATTTCTACTTGCCACATTAATGGATAATTTCGAGGTTTCTTTATAATCACCAGAAATACGAATCGTAACATCATGATTCCTTGCACTACGCATTTTATTTCGAGCTGTAATTAGTATTGTCGCTTCATCTCTATTCTCAGCTTCACGAATATAATATCCAAAATCTTCAGGCGTCTTCTTTTCATTTATCATCTCTTTTATTTGTTTTTTTAAATCATTCATCGCTTGTAATATTTGATAGTACCAATCTACAGATCTCTCAGGCATATAAAGATAAACAATATTGTCGTATCTTGGCCGATAACCAAACCATCGTCCCATTTGCATTAGTGTATCGTACATTAATGTATTTCTATATAGATAACTTGTTGATAACCCTTCAAGAGTAAGTCCTCGAGAAAGTGCAAATCCGCCAACAGCAATCACTCGAGCACCATTGGGATAATCCTCATACTGAAATCCTTTATTAGCATTATTTATTACATGAGTTTCGATAGTATCTGTCGACTTATATAAAGTTGGATATACGTCTTCCCAAGACTCCGGTATATTGTTAAATTTCTCTTTAAAAATCGCTTTCATATCAAGATGAATGGACTTCTCTGTATCTAAAATATAGTGTCTAATTTGGCGCTTTAATTCCCCAACATAAGCATCAACTAAAAGTTTTATTTGATCTTGAATTCTATTTAAATGACTGACGTTGATCAACATAGAACGATGTTTTTTTTGATCTCCTCGTAAATCCCTAATTGCATTTTGTAAGAAGAAGACACATATTGCCTCCTCCATACTAGGAGGCAACCCTTGAACTTCAAATGTTGCCCTATCTTCTTTCGGAATTACTATTGGAATATAGTCTTCCGCATCATCATTTGAAATTAGTATACTATGGTAGATACCACCCTCATCTTTTTCAGGAAAAATTGTGCTTGCTCCCATATAATTTGTAGGGGTATCTAATACTTGGATAAAAGAACTTGGAAAAAGATCATCTTTATTTTTATGATCTATCATTATATTAGCAAAGGGGGTAGCTGTAAAGCCAACATAACTAGCGCGTTGAAATAGATTCAGGATCGCTCTAATACCTAAATTAATAGTAGTCGGATCTTCCGTCTTCTTAGTATTAACGGTAGCATTATCTGCTTCATCATCAATAAAAAGAATGCTTCGATCGATTTTCCCTAAACGATTAATATCTTGTTGATTATTATTCTCTAACCACTCAGCAAGATCTTCAATTGATTTTTTATTTTTTTTAATCACCGCTACAATAGGAGCCGACCCAAACCCAACAGGATTTGCTGTTTTTAAGTTAAAATCTTTATCTGCATTAGTTAAAGCTAATGTTTGTTCAGTATTACCAAAATCCTTAACAGTTTTAGTTTTCGATTCTCGATTACGAGTTGCTGTGAAATATCCAAAAAAACCTTCTTCTATGCGTACTTGGGTTTGTCTTCTTAACTTTTCTATCGTTCCAGTAGTAATAACAATCATGTTATACCCCGCATCAGCAGCTTTGTTCATCAAAGCAATAAAATTTCCTGTTTTACCAGATTGAACATCACCAATCACTAAACCTTTTTTTACAAACTCACCTTCAAAAGTAGGATCGCCAATATTATTCATGATAGTATCCATGGAGTTGCCGATCGTTGTCACTACATTAGATGAATACCCTAAAACATTTTGAAGATATTGCTCATATGCATCGAATCTTTTGCTCCCTCTATCAGCACGTGACTCTGTAAACCATTTAGGGCTTGGTTTAGATAATGTCATTGCCGGTTCAAGACTAACAGGAACAATAGATAAAACTCTATTCACCAACTCATTAAAAGTATCATCATTCATTCCAAAAATTGTTGTTTTGAATAAATTTAGATGGGCTTCTACATCTTTTGGAGTTTGCTTTTTTTCACTCTCAATAGCTATTTTAGCAGTATTAAAATGCTTCTCTATTAGTTCATAATCAACCATTTAACTCACGCTCTATTCTAGCCAATAAGGCTATTTTTTTTGAATAAACTTCTGAATACTTAAGACTATTCAACAACAACTTTTTACTTTTTTCAGTTGTTTGGTTGCTAAGTAGCAACATTATCTCTTCATAAATTTCATCATCTGTATCTTCATTTTCTTCAAATCCTTTGTTTGAAGCCAAGTCATATTGGATACTATCCAATGGTAAATGTTCTTCAATTTGCTTTAATAATGCCTTAAATATGATGATATCACTGTCTGATAAATTTTCTTGAAGTTGCTTTATCAGTGGATTTTCCATATTTAGGTAATAAGCAACTTTGTTATCTTTCTCAACACGATCAAACACATATTGTAAATTGTCTTTATTTCTCTTTGTGCCACGATATTTATATACTATTTCAGATTCACCAATACTCTTTGTAATTACGTTTCTAAGTTGTGTCCTGAGACTGGTCGGAATATTTAATTGTGATTTTTTAACATCAATTTCCCAAAGATCATCTATCGTATTTGGAATATCAATTTGAATTCTTGCTAAATTCGCCAGTTCATTTGGTCGCACAAGCCTAAACCATTTTCCCCAAGCAATTAGCCTTCTGTTCCTATAAATATACAAGCCCGGACCAAGTTTACAATGCTCAAATTTTTTTAATACATGTCTTTCTTTCTGAGATAATCTCTTTTGATAAGGTACTATATAAGGTTTAATATCAATTCTAGCATTACGGCTATTCTCAAAAATCACGTCGGATGATTTAGGTTGCGTTGCCTTATTACTAATAAAAAAAGGGTCAACAAAATCAATTGCTCTTTGATTAAAGAAGATATCGATTTGGTTTTCTTGTAAAAATCGATGAAATACTAAAGATAAATGATTTTCAGTCTTTTCTAAAGATTCATCAAAATTAAATTTAAAATCTGCATATTGTTCCAATTTATCAAACTTTTCCCAAATGACCAGTGTCCCAGAACTTAATATTCCTAGCTCACTAAATCTATGTGTATTTCTTATTTCCTCATCATTTAGAATTTGCACTATCCATGCATTTTTCTTTTTGACAACATCAAGATCCCATACAGCACCCGAATATTCACCATCTTTGATTGATACAACTGTCAATTTTCTACATTGACTAAAAGAAGCCATTTTTAGACCAAGACCAAACCTACCTAGATCGTCCTGAGTGCGTAAATCATATATAGATCTCGATCCATATTTCATTGCTTGTAGCAACTCAATTTTAGACATTCCATACCCATTATCAAGAATAGATACATATTTTTGTTGATTATTGAAATTAATATCAATTCTCGTGGCGTTTGCTGAAACTGAATTATCAACTATGTCTGCAATAGCGGTTTCGAACGTATATCCAACAGAACGTTGGCTTTCTATCAGATTTGAAGCATCCGGAACTAATTCATAAAAGCTACTCATTAAAATAAATTCCTTTCAGTCTTTCAATTTCTTGGAATATCTTTGTCAGAACGTCAACCACAATCGAATTCCCAGACATTCTATATAGATGGCTATTTGTAAAATAACTATTACCTTCATTAGACTTCATAAGTTTTTCAAATTTACATTCCGGAAATCCCATCAGCAAGAATGTTTCGCGAGGCGTCAAGTATCGCATTCTATCATCTTGTAGTATAACACCTGCATTGGGATTACGATCTTGTTTAGTAGATATTGTATTCGTGAAATCTGCCTTAACTACTCCATTTTTTGCAAGGAGTCGGTTTTGATTATAAATTTTTATCCTACTAGGCGTATAGTTAGGTGTTGCCTCAATGATCTCTTCTTTATGATTAAACCTTAAATAGTCGCCTAAATTAGATTGAATATTATAATTCAAATTTGATATTTCTTCAGGTTCTATATCTTTATTTCTAATCGATAACATAAAGGTTCTTGATCGTGATTGTGGAACACCAAAATCCAAAGCGTTTAAACCCTTATAAACTTTATTGGTATAACCCATCGATTCGAGTTCCTCTTGCCATTGAACAAAATTTGGATTGTGTTTAGGTGAAGTAATTGCATTAACATTTTCCATTAACAAAAATTTAGGCAAAGGAACGTTAATCATTATACGTTCTCTTAGTATCCTCTCTATTTCCCAAAGTAAACCAGATCTTGTTTTTGCACCTTTTCTTATCCCGTCATTATCCTTGTTGTACCAAACTGAACCAATAGAAAGATCTTGACAAGGGAAACTATAGGTCAATAGATCAGTATCATCAGGAATCATATCACCTGACACTTGGGTTATATCACACAGATTGTTATTTCGGCGTATTGCTGCATATAGCTTCTGTAATTTTTCTTCTTTAATCCTATACAAACCATTGTCTGAAAAAGGTTTTTTTCCATCCGGACTAAGAGTTACATTAGCTAACCTTTCTATAATTTCATGTTTACTTAATTTTGACGGAGAATTATCATTATGATGCATAATATCATATGCATAAATCGCATTAATATCCCACTCAATTGTATTAATAATTTCATGTTCAATATTTAGTTTCTCTAAAGCTTGTTTTTGCGCTCCAATGCCAGAGAAAGCTTCTACCACTTTCAACATAATTATTCCATTCCTCATTTACTATCAATATTTAATTATTATACCTACCCATATCAGTTTTATTGATACAATATAGGATTTAGTTTTTTTCATTCAATTAGTTGTGGAAAGTTTAATATTTTTTTAAGCAACTATGTGATTATTAAATTCATATAGTTAAATTCGTTATAATGATTTGTTTAACGTTAAATCTTAAAAAGCTAACTTACTAAACTTTTAAAACAATTATTTATCAAATAACATTATTACTTATTAGTATCCTATTAACTCTGTTTTTAGTCAAGCTTACACATTGTGATAGAAAATCCCCACTAAGTTTATTGGCCTAACTGACTCAACATCCCTAATGATTTTGTCCATATATTACCTCCCATTTAACATGTACGATAAGCCTTATTTCTTATAGGGAAAACTAAAATTAATTATATCTTCAAATTCCTAATTCCACGCCGACATAACAATATTTTTTTAATTTAAACTAGAATAATTTACTTGCGATCGGTACACAAGTTTACTCTATCAACAAATGGTAATTATATTCAAATTAACAGACTCGCTTACAATAAATATAATCAGTCGATTTATATACTGCTGTACAGAAAATGTAAATGTCATTATATTAATATCTTCAATTATCAGATCGTAATGTATGTATAATTAGCTATTTCCCACAATTTATTGGAAGCGAAAGACAACCTTTTCTATTAGTAAATTTAATGATAAGAAAAATAATATTTTTCGATTGAGAATATTAGATTTCCAGTGGATACCCTATTTAATTTTTGGTTGTTTTCAATTGATCTTCTTCTAAAAAATCAGTCATCATCGAATTATCTTTACGTGATTCTTTCTCAAAAATTGTTTACATATTCATCCTGTTGATTAACCTAACAAAAAAAGACACTTTCCAAATTGGAAAGTGTCTTTCAAAATGATAATTGAGTGGCACTCGATTTCCAAGGAAATCTTCGTCCCAGATTGTTTTCGTAAGCGAACACGTTCGCAACGACTCCAAATAATTAACGTTTTGAGAATTGTGAAGCTTTACGAGCTTTTTTAAGACCTGGTTTTTTACGTTCAACCATACGTGCGTCACGAGTAAGTAACCCAGCGCGTTTTAAAGCAGAACGGAAGTCAGGATCTACTTGTAACAATGCACGAGCGATTCCGTGACGGATAGCTCCTGATTGTCCAGCATAGCCACCACCGTTTACGTTTACGATTACATCGTAAGCGCCTTTTGTTTCAGTTACGCCAAATGGTTGGTTGATAACTTCACGCAAGTCAGCATGTGGAATATATTCTTCTACGTCTTTTTTGTTTACAGTAATTTTACCAGTACCTGGTACTAAGCGTACGCGGGCAACTGCATTTTTACGACGGCCTGTGCCGCTATATTGTACTTGTGCCAATGAATTTCCCTCCTTAAATTAAGTTCGTGATATCTAATACTTCTGGTTGTTGTGCAGCATGTGGATGCTCAGCTCCACCGTATACGTTCAATTTAGTAAATTGTTTACGTCCTAAAGTGTTTTTAGGTAGCATACCTTTTACAGAAGTTTCGATAAGACGGCGAGAGTTTTTGTCGCGTAATTCACCAGCAGTCACTGATTTTAATCCTCCAGGATACATTGAGTGACGGTAGTAAATTTTGTCTGTAGCTTTTTTACCTGTTAATTTTACTTTATCAGCGTTAATTACGATTACGAAATCTCCAGTATCCACATGTGGTGTGAATGTTGGTTTATTTTTACCACGTAGTACAGAAGCAACAACTGCTGATAGACGTCCTAAAGGAACATCTGTTGCATCTACTACGTACCATTTACGTTCTACTTCGCCAGCTTTGGCCATATATGTTGTACGCACGTTTCTTTCCTCCAATTTTGTTTTCGATGTTTGACATACACTTGAGTTTCCGGGGCTCATTGTGGGGCAAACAATACCATTTAATATTTTACCTTCAATCACTGATAAAGTCAATGTTTTTCTGCGCTTTCAGAAAATAGATTTTCACTTATTTTTTTGTGCCTTTTAAACAGAAAAAAACCGCCAACGTCAACGTCAGCGGCTTTGGGAGTTGTTTTAAATTATGCGTCAATACCAGGCGCTTTGCCAAGTTTGGCTTGTAACATCCAAATATTTTTTTCGATGTCTGTTTTGTTTGCGATGAAAATGTCTTGTGTGCAGTCGTCGCCTTCTTCACCAGAAACTTCGATTCCTTTTGCGTAAAGGTCTGCTAAGTAACGGTAGCCTGCTACTAATTTTTCCATACGTTCTGGAATAGTGCGGTCCCAGTTACCAATTTCATCTTCAATTTTTGTATTTTCTGCGAATTCACGCAATGTTGAGAATGGAGAGCCGTCCAATGTGATTAAACGTTCTGAAACAACATCTAATTGCTCATTGATTTGATCCATGTATTCATCCATTTGTGGGTGAAGTGTTAAAAATTCAGGTCCACGCATATACCAATGTGTTTGATGAATTACCACGGAAAATTGGCTTAAATCTGCAACGAGTTGGTTCAAAATTTCTTTTGTTTTTTCAAATTTCATTCTTTGTCATCCTCCTAAATATTATTTCTACACTCTTAGTGTAATATGAATTGTGAAAAAAGTACACTGAAAACCTTTCTTTTTTAAAATTATTATCAAATTATAATAATTACAATTAAGAATCTAATTAATTTCCTGAAATCGCTGTTTTTTCATCCGCAGTGACGACTTTTTGTTCCGCTTGAGTGAGGATCGTGTCGAGTGCCTCTGTCAACTGGTCAGTATCTTCTTTTCCTGTGACGAAAGCTAAAAAAAACTGATTCAGTCTCAGCTGCTCCGCTGCCGGTAAATACCATTGTCCTTCTACTTGCTTAACCGTTAATGGCAGTTCAACTGGCTCATGGCTGACATTGATTTGTTGGATTTCTTTTTTTAAAACGGCTAACGTGTGCTGCATGTCTAGCGCTTGTGTTGCCTGTTGCGTTTGCTGAAGAAGAGCAGTGGTTGTATCTTCAATCGCCGTCACAAAATCTAAGCCCTTAATCTGAAAAGTGATTGTCGCTTGCCCATTCAATTCTTTCGTGGCTACTAGTTGATATGACGCTTTTTTCTTCACTTGAGCCAGTAATTCTGCGCTAAGCTTCTGGGCTTCAGTTTCGGTGACTTCAGCGTTCATTTCTTTTAAGCTATTGAAAAATTGCTTCTGGAACTGTTGACGGCTCGTCTGCAAATGCTCCGCCAAGACTTTCGGTTCACGAAAAGTTTGAGAGAATGTCGCTGGCTTTTCTTGATAAATAAAGTAATCTACCAACTGTTGCGCTGCTTTTTCGCCGGAACGAGACGGTGCACTGCAACTTGCTAACGCCCCAATGAATAACAGAAATAGTGGTAGTAGCTGTTTCTTCATTTCTCATCCTCATTTCCTCAAGTCTTTGTCTCTCTTCTAGTTAAGCAACTTCTCAGCCATTTGTCAAAGCTATTTACTATCAATTATTTGCGGAATTCTGCTAATTTTTGATAACTTTGTGCTAAAACTTGTTGGGTTTCTTGAAAAACAGGATACAGTTCTTGATAAACTAGCAATTGATCCGCTCGTGGCGTGACCGTTTCATGAATCAGCACCTGTTGCGCCGCTGCTTGTAAATTTGGTAACTGCCCTAAGCCTTGCCAACCTAGCAAAACAGCGCCTAATGCCGAAGCTTCGGTGCTATCAGTGAACGATAACGTTTCTCCCAGCACATCAGCCATGATTTGACGGAACACAGGGGAATCAGCAAAGCCGCCTGTCGCTCGAATCTCCTGAACGGGTCCACCGAGTTGTTTCAAATCCTCTAAAATGGTTTTTAAATTGAAACAGATTCCTTCCACCACCGCTCGAGCTAAATGCCCGGCATGGTGATTTTTGCGCAAGCCAATAAAACTTGCGTTCGCCTCTGCATTCCACAGCGGTGCTCGTTCACCTAGCAAATAAGGATGAAACAGTAAGCCATTTGCCCCGGCTGGCACGGTTGCAATTTTGGCCATAATTGGGTCATAGAGATTGGTCCCGTTTCGGATAGCTTGCTGACGTTCTTCTGCAAAAATCGTTTGGCTCGCCCAATCTAACGCAACTGCACCATTACTACTGGCGCCACCAATCACCCAGTGCTGTTCATCTAGAGCAAAACAAAATGTTTCACCTTGCGGATGCAAAAAAGGTTCTTCGACAATATACCGAAGTGCGCCGCTCGTACCAACGGTCAAAGTCGCTACACCCATTCCTAGCGCTCCCAAACCTAAATTAGACAATGGACCATCCGCGCCACCAAGAACTAAAACCGTTTCCTCCTCAACACCAAGCATCTCTTGCCAAGAAGGCGCTAATGCTGGAAAAATGAACGTTGACGGGGCAACTTTTGGCAACTGTTCCTCCTCAATAGATAAATACGCCAAAATCGACGATTCCCATTGCCGCGTGTGAATATTAAATAAACCCATCCCCGAAGCACTACTATAATCTGTCCAGTATTCGCCAAAGAAACGGTAAAAAATGTAGTCCTTAATCCCAATAAACTTGGCCGCGCTCTGCGCAACGGCTGGCTGATTTTCCTGCAGCCAGCGAATCTTGTACAAAGGCGCCATTGGATGAACTGGCATGCCTGTCAATTGATAAAACAATTGGGCCGCTGGCGTTTCTTTTAACGCTTCCGCATAATCAGATGCTCGTGTGTCAGCCCAAGTAATCACTTGGGTCAATGGGCGTCCTTGCGCATCCATGGCAATTAAGCCATGCATCGCTGAAGCAAAAGAAATGAGCCCAATTGGTTGATTCTTCACTTGTTGTGTGACGGTTCGAATACAGTTCACCACAGCTTGGAACAGCGTTTCTGGGTCTTGCTCCGCCATTCCTTCAGTCTCTTGAATTAATGGATAACGCACATAGCTAGAAGCTACGACTGTGCCATTTGCTTGAAAAGCCACTGCTTTGGCTTGCGTGGTGCCAACGTCGACACCAATCGCTAATTTTTCCATTTGATTCCCTCATTTCTTGTTTCTTTTATTATTCCTAACAAAAAAAGATTTGTCTAGTCAAACGAAAAAGTTTAAAAAAAGCGTAGTTTATTTTTAAGGAGGTAACCTATGTTTTTCTTGAATCTCTTTTTGATTGGTGCCTGTTTCGGTTCTTTTTTATGCTTAGTGGCGGAGCGCTTACCAGTAGGGCGTTCTTTGTGGTGGCCCCCTTCCCACTGTCAAGGTTGCCACCAGCCTCTACAACTCTATGAATTAATTCCAGTTGTTTCGATTTTGCTGCAGCGCTTTCGTTGTCGAAAGTGTCAACAGCCAGT
>OKQK01000266.1_pt1 | contig 14110 bp, 14 predicted proteins | sample 1609911 | NCBI WGS metagenome assembly OKQK01 (sample SAMN04436595, study PRJEB24849) | human gut metagenome | biome: human gut; feature: NICU; material: stool | host: Homo sapiens | place: USA: Saint Louis, MO | collected 2009-11-17 | reverse complement strand
ATAAAAACTTGAATTCCTTGTATATTTAATAGCCAAAACAAACTGCTGTGAAATTGAGTTCAAATAAATAAAAAGTTGATGCGGTATCTTTTTACAAACCAAGTGGATCCCTAAAGAGACTTCTGACTGTGATAGCTTAACTGGAAACCACTATTTTTTCAAGTACTTTCATCACTACAGAAGATCTCGTTCTATCTAAATTCCTATCACAAAAAATCTTGCTCAGTTATTTTTTATGACAATTTCTTTGGACTATTTCCCAAATTGAAATCATTTCTTCATATTATAATTTGTATATTTATCCTAAATAATTTTTCAAAGCAAGACAAAAAGCCTGAAGCACAGCTCCAAGCTCTCATTGTTAAGCCAGTCTTTTAGGTCTGATAAATCCCGTTAGGAGACTCAAACAAAGTAGTCCAGCTGCCACATACCAATAGGGCATATCCACGCTAGTCGTACGGCCTGAGACTTCAACAATACCTTTAACTAAACAAGCACTAGCGACAACAGCAATGGCTGAATTAAAGAGAAGTTTTGAGGCACGATTCTTCACCCAAGACATTCCCAGTCCAGTAAGTAGATAAATAAATGCTCCAGCCAATGGTGCAAAGAACATCATGCGCATAAACATGGATGATTCACCATAAGAAAAGCGCTCATAAACAAAGGTAAAGACTAGACTAAAAATGGTTAGTCCGATGTAGGTGAAAAAGTGTTTGCTGGCTGATTTTTTAGTAACCGATGTAAACAATATCGCTCACCGCCCTTTCTGAAATTTTGTTTCCGTTTGTGGTTGGCTTATTAATGACCTGACCATTGAAGTACATGGTAGATGAGCCACCACCGTCAAGGTTGTAGGCTGTCGTCACGCCATAAGATTTCATCAACTCTGCCATTTCATAAAGAGTCAATCCTGACGACTCACTGGTACGACCATCAGAGACAATGACAATATAGTGCACACTGCCGTCATTTTCTTCGATAACTCCGATGGCTGTACGTGGATTGTCAGCCATGGCTTGACCAACCTCTTCATTTTCCGATACAGCTATCTTGCCATTTTCAACCAAGGTTGGACCAAAGGCAAAGGTATTCACCACACCTGAATCAACCAATTTTTGAGCCGTTGTATCGCTTTCCTTAAAGGTCTTGAAGCTACCATCTGAGTAAACGGCAAGGTCTTCATAGTCACTGTTTCGATCAGTATCACGATAGACTTGCCCATTCTTAATCACATAACCTGACTGATTAGCCCCATAGTAATCACCATTGATGGCAAAGATAGCATTATTTTGCTGGGCAATACTAGATGTCGTGTCGGTGATGTTAGTCCCGTAGGTATTTTGCGCCAAAGCTGTTTTAAGGTAATCAGCACTTGATAGCTTGATATCTGCCACATAGTAGGTAGTATCACTGGTTTTACCCGTTGTGATTTTGATATCCATATTGTCATCTTTATAGGTCGTATCTGTCTTAGTTACCTTACCAGTGCTGGTAGATGCTGTCGACGAAGATGTGCTTGAGCTAGTCGTATTGGCTGAAACCGTTGAGACTGCTGAGGGAATGACAAAGACCTTTAAGAGAGAGTAGACATTTGCCCCCATCAGAAAAAGGGTAAAGAGTAAGGCATAGGCATGCCTTTTGAGAAATTTCATAGTAAACCTCCAATTTTGAAAGATAAGATAGAAACCATAAGTTTCTTTTGCTTGAAATTAGCATAACAAGCAAAGCTTAAAATCTTCTATAAATCCCACAACCAAGCCTTTTCTTTAAGGTTAGCTTAAGAAAAGACAGCTTCAGTTGAAGCCATCTTCGCTATATAATCATATCTTCAGTAATATCAAATTCTCTCAAGAGCACCTGAATCTTATCAAAGTTCAGACGAAAATGCTCTAACTTATGCCCATCAGAGCCGATAGAATACTTGCAACATCCCAAATCCTTAACAAGGCCCAAGGCATAACGATAAAGATCTTCGTGATGATAGAGATACATACTCTTTGCATTCAGTTCAAAAGCCAAATCATTAGCAAGCATTTTCTGGAAAATGCGTTTGAGCTGCTCCTCATAGGCTTTTAACTCATCAACAGTCACGTCAAAAAGTCGGAAACCATAGTCAAAATGGGCCAGAACATCTGCGTCCACACGACCAATAGCGTACTCCAACTTGTCCAGATACTCTTGAATAATGCTAGCCTTGTCCATATCAGCCACCTCATCATCAAGATAATCATTGACGCCATTATGATGAACAGAAAGAAGCTTGAGATCATAGTCCTTCCCATCCAAAAAGGCCAAAATATCCTTTTCCCTAGGCTGATAATAACCAATCTCGATGCCACGTTTAATACGATTGCCATACTTGAGGTTAAGACTTTCGATTTCGTGACTATAAGCCTCGTACTCGGGCACATCGTCCTGTTTGGTATAAGGATTAGAGAGATCATAATGCTCAGTCGTTACTATCTCACCATCAAAATGTGTCAAATAATCAGTAAAATTCGCTTCCGAATCATAGGAATGATGGGTATGCAAATGGTTATCACGAATAGACATAACTACTCCTTATTTTTCAAATACATTGTAAGCTGCTTATGGGCCAACCAGGTCAAACTCACCATCAACCCCTCATAAATAATAAAGAAAATCACAAAACATTGAAGGAAATACTCTTCTGGTAAAACATTGATAATCGGATCCAAGATTGGATTAAAGAGCCAACTGCTATCTCCAGGAAAGAGGGCTTCATGAAAGAGCGTAAAAAACTCATCAAATCCGAGAAAAACTCCCACAACCCCAATAAGGACTGGCAAGATTACTAGACTCATATAAAGCCTACGATAAAGACCAAAGGTGCCCTTCTTCACATTTCGCCAGAGAGAAGTTGCTGCGGGATAAGCCAGTAGAATAACAAGCCCCTGTACCAAATGAAAGAGCCACTTCACATCATGAAAATGCTTTAGCCCACTCTCCGATGATGGAAAATCAGGCATGGCCAGATGACCAACCCAAGGAAAGGTCAGGTACTGCATGAGGACATTGAAATTATGCCAAAGCTCCGTCTTTCCGATAATGACATAATCCATAAGATGCATCCAATCAATATCAAAATAATAGAATCCCCATGCCAGATAAATCGTCACTAGGATAGACAGGGCCAGGAGCCAAATCGGAGTCAGTACAGCTTCAATCTTAGTTCGCATCAAAATCCCACTCCGATAGACTAGCAAGTACGTGGTCTGGTTTGACAGGTAGACCTGCAACCTCTTCCGCCTTGGTGAAGCCAGTTGTCACAAGTAGTGTTGGAAAGTCATTTTTAATGCCAGCTGTAATATCAGTCAAGTAATTGTCACCAACCACAATAGTTTGGCTACGTTCTGTCCCAAGGATTTCAAGAGCCTTATTCATGATAATAGCTTTAGGCTTACCAATAATGATTGGTTTCACACGGGTAGCCGCCTCAATAAGGGCCAAGAGGGAACCAGCACCTGGAAGAAGACCACGTTCTGTTGGGATATTCAAATCTGGGTTAGTTCCAATAAATATAGCCCCTTTGTGGATAGCAAGCGTTGCTTTTACCAACATTTCATAAGTGACTTCACGATCCAAGCCCACCACAACATAGGCAGGATTTTCCTCATCTACCGTATATCCCGCTTCCGCAATTGCAGATTTAAGCCCAGTCTCACCGATAACATAAACCGTCTTGCCACGATTCATATCGTTCATGTAGTCAACTGTCGCCAAAGTAGCTGTGTAAATGGTCTCAAGAGGCGTTTCCAACTCGCACTGATTACGCAAAAGTTCTTGGACCATTTCTGGTGTACGCATACTGTTATTCGTCACAAAAAGATAGGGAATCTGACGCTTCTGCAACTCCTTAACGAAGGCTTCTCCCTCAGGAATGCGGTCCTTCCCCTTGTAAATAGTTCCATCTAAATCAATCAAATAACCTTTATATGTCATCCTACTCGTCTCCTATTTCTTTCCATTGGATAATAGCCTGAGCATGAATATTGCCATCCACACAAATCTGGTGTTGACTGCTCAAACTTTCTTGGTCAAACTCGTAACCTGAATAAATTTCTGATCCATGATGAATTTCCTTAACATACTTGAGGTCAATATGGGCTGGTGTATACTTGGTCAAAAAGTCCAAATCGAAAACATCCAACATCCACTCCAAGTACTTGCTATTATTAACGTGACCATTCATGTCTAGGTCAAAATAACGCACACGATAAAGCGTCTCAATTGGATTTTCCAAAGCCTTATAGCGAGGCCCTCGAATCAACTTTTTAATCTTATCAGCCCCATAAGGTGCTACCACCTCATCTGGCACTTCGGCTACCTTACGCGTTTCATAATCCATAAGGGCAAAGGTAGTCTTAAAGAGCATGATTTGTTGACCAGTCTCATCCGTGATGTAAAAATTACGGTAACAAAAAATCTTATTATAGGAAACGGCTTCCGTTGTAATGGTCACCTTTTCATTGTAACGAGGCAAACGGTCAATCTCAATCGCATAGTCTGTCACAATCCAAACTAGACCATATTTATCAAAAACTTCCTTATCCGTATTACCCAGAGACTCTGACTGCATACCTGATACTTGCAATGAAAAAGCCAATAAATGTGGTAACTTCACCTGATGCGTGATATCCGTCTCATAAAACGGAATCTGATAAGGAATACTAAATTTTAATCCCATCTAATCCTCCAAGATAAATTGCTCAGCGACACTATCTCCCAAAAAGAGTCCTCGTTTTGTCATACGAACCACCTCAGGATTCTTAACCAAGAGCCCATCTTCCTGTAGTTTTTTCACGATATCCCCATAAGTATCCGAAAATGACAAACCAAACTTCTCTTCAAACCGTTTAATAGACACACCTGACTTTTTACGCAAACCAAGGAAGAACTCCTCCTCCATCATCTCCGCCTTAGTCAGATACTCCTCGTGAAGTCTAGCATGACCATCCTCAGCTATAGCCTTTAGATAATGCTGGATAGGTCCTCTATTGCGATAACGAACACCATTGACATAACCAGAGGCTCCAGCACCAACACCATAATACTCATCATTATTCCAGTACATGAGATTGTGACGACTCTCCATCCCAGGTTTGGTAAAGTTGGAAATCTCATAATGCTCAAAACCATTTTTTTCCAACTCTTGGATAATATAGTCAAACATCTCTGCTTCCAAATCCTCAGTTGGCAGATTGAGCTTACCCCGACGCATCTTATTCATAAAGACCGTGTGATGTTCCAAGATCAAACTGTAGAGACTTAGGTGTGGAATATCCAGTTCCAGTGCCTTTCTCACATTTTCCTTGACCTGATCCATGGTTTGACCAGGTAGTGCATAAATGAGGTCAATGGAAATATTATGGTAACCAGCAGCCTTTAAGCTATCAATACTTTCGTAAATCTGTGCTTGATTGTGACTACGACCAATTTGACGCAAGTGCTTGTCATCAAAAGTCTGAACCCCTAAAGACACCCGATTAACAGCAGATTTTTTGAGTACTTCAATTTTATCAACCGTCAAATCACCAGGATTGGCCTCAATGGTGAACTCCTCCAGCTTTGACAAATCCAAGTTTTTCTGAAGATGACTTAAAAGGTAGTCCAATTGCTCGGCAGAAATAGCTGTTGGGGTCCCTCCACCAATATAAAGGGTGCGAAGCTCCTTGATATCTAAAAGCTCCCACTCACGAATCAAAGCCCGTAGGTAGTCATCAACGGGCTGATTTTTAATAAAGACCTTGGAAAAGTCACAATAATAACAAATTTGTGTGCAAAATGGAATATGCACATAGGCTGACGTTGGTTTTGTTTGCATGTAACTATTCTACCATTTTTTAAGCAGAAATGAGACCATGAATGATAAGAGTTGAGGCAAAAAAGAAGCTACCTCTTCAGATAGCCTCTTCCTATTATTTTGTTAATGAGAATGGGAAAGCATTGTAGTTGCTATAATCAAAGGTTGGTCCCAAGTCTGAAATGAATTGCACTGGCGTGTAGGTTCCATTTTCAAGAATAAAACCAGGCTTAGCTTGGAAACCAGCTCCCCCTAGTCCAGTAATACCAGGAAGCAAGGTTGAAAAATCGCCACCCTCCCAAACGTAGAGATTACCAGAAATTTGAACAGCTTTTGCAGTTGTTGAGCTTTGACGATAGGGTTCGTAATCGACATTGAAATTTGCCTTTGAAGTAATGTTGCCATCAGCATCAACTGTAAAACTAATGTCTGTTGCTTGAGGACTCATACCAGTCCAAGTTCCCACTAATGCTGCTGGAACAGGAGCATCACTTTGAGTATTAGTTGTTGCTTGACTAGACTTGTTTGATTCAGATGCAGCACTACTACTTGTTCCTCCTTGAGCATCAGTTCCTGCTGTGGCTTGATTTTTTGAAGAGCTAGCTTCAGGAGCACTCACTTCTTCTTGACCTTGAGAATCCTTTGAAGCTGAATCCTCTGTCTTGGCCTTTTTAGCAGACTTCTTTTCAGAAGTTTTTGTTTTTGCTGATGACTTCACAACTTTAGAAGTTGACGTTGTAGATGATGATGCAGTGTCTTGTTCTGACTTAGAGCCACATCCAACAAATGCTGTTGAAACAGCTACAGACAACAAAACAAGGGAACAAACACGAATAACTTTTCTTTTCATTTTCATAAACCTCTTTTCTATATGTCTATTATATCTATTTTGTTACAAAAATCAAGTAAATTGTGTAATTTTGTAATATTTATGTAATTAATTGTGTCACTGTTATAAGTTAATATCGTATTCACTAGTAAAAAAAAGCCCATCACTCCTTGAGGAATGATAGACTTTGGGATATGATCTAAGCACTTCTTATCTGCTAGAGGTATCCTAATTACTATTTGTCTTCTCTTTCGATATAACCTGAATAGAGATCTCCATAGCTATCCTCTAAGATAACAATGCGCTTGCCACCATCTACAACTGCAAAATAGTAGGAACTTCTCTCATCGTGGTAGATATCATTAACACTCTTAGCCTGATAACCATGTGACTTAAGAGACTTCTGTATTTTATCAAATGCTTTCTGCACCTTATCATTATCTACTTTACCTGATTTGTTCACCAGATATTCTTTTAAAGGTTTAGCAATTAAGATATCTGTATCATCAGAATCTGTAGAAATAACACCATTTTCAGAGATAGTAGCTTTTCCTTCGGCGTCATCATCCTCATCAAATTTCTTCCAATTACCAACAAAGGCTTTTGGAACCTCCGCCTTATAAAAAAGACATCTCTTTTTTAAATCATTGGTTTTTGATCCATAGTAGAGGTCTGACAAGGTTAAATCTAGAACAAAGTTTGTCCCATCTTTCTGAATCAGATTATAGTAGCCAAAACCTTCCGTCTTTACCAGGATAATCTCTTTGGTCTGTAATTGATATTTCTTGTCAAAATCAGCAATCGTTTTTAGTTTTGAATCACTGACGTCTTCCAAACTTAATTCAAACTTCTGTCTAACTTTATTACCAATAGAGATTTCTTTGATTTCTTCTTTCTTATAGCCAGCAAGGAGGTTTGACTTCTTTCCATTTAACTCATAAACAAGAGCGGTATTGTTACCATTTACCCACAAACCACCCAAGTTTGTTCCTTTGGAAGAAAACAAAAAGACTCCAAGACTTGTTGCTAGGACAAGAAATAAAGCAATACCAAGACCAATAAAAGTCTTCTTCCCAAACTTTTTCTTCTTAACAAAGACCATTTGCTGTGCATAAGGTTGGTTAACTATTTGATTTGGTAAAGGCATGGCTCCTGCAGTCACGGAATTTCCATTGTTGGAAAAATTAACTTGTTTTCCTTCCATAACAAATTCACCATTTAGAAGGGCCTGCTGACACTCCTGAATAGTGGGCTTACGATTATTAATCGCTTCAAAATACTCAATCCATTCTGTTCTATCCATCATTTCTCCTAACAGTTCTTAATACAAAAATCTATCACTAACTTTAAAGTGATAGACTTTCCAATTATTTAAGCACTTCTTGTGTCTTAGCGTAGTTAGCTTCAACAGCGTCTTTTTCAGCTTTCCACCAATCTTGGTGATCTGTATACCACTTAATCGTTTCTTCCAAACCTGATTCGAAGTTTGTGAATTGTGGTTCCCAACCAAGTTCTTCACGCAATTTTGTTGAATCAATAGCGTAACGCAAATCGTGACCAGCACGGTCTGTAACACGGTCGTATGCGTCTTTTGGTTGACCCATTTTTTCAAGGATAAGCTCAAGCACTTCCTTGTTATTCTTTTCACCATCAGCACCAATCAAGTAAGTTTCACCGATACGACCTTTAGTGAGGATAGCCCAAACACCAGTTGAATGGTCGTTAGTGTGAATCCAGTCACGGACGTTTTTACCTTCACCATAAAGTTTTGGTTTAATACCTGACAAGATATTGGTAATTTGACGTGGAATGAATTTTTCGATGTGTTGGTATGGTCCATAGTTGTTTGAGCAGTTTGAAATAGTTGCCTTAACACCAAATGAACGCACCCATGCTTTAACGATAAGGTCTGAAGCAGCCTTAGTTGATGAATAAGGTGATGATGGGTTGTATTTGGTTTCTGCTGTGAATTTTTCACCAGGACCTTCACCATGTCCAGGGAGATCTTCACGCAATGGAAGGTCACCATACACTTCGTCTGTTGACACGTGGTGGAAACGAATATCATATTTACGAGCAGCTTCCAAAAGTGTGTATGTACCAATAAAGTTTGTGTGGATAAATGGTGATGGGTCGTTCAATGAATTATCATTGTGACTTTCAGCCGCGTAGTGAACGATAGCATCAGCCTTAGCAGCCAATTTATCAACCAATTCAGCGTCAGCAATATCACCAACAACCAATTCAACACGGTCACCAAGGATTTCTTCAATGTTAGCACGGTTACCAGCGTAAGTGAGCTTGTCAAGGACAGTCACATGCACGTCTGGATGATTGTTGTAGACATAGTGTACGAAGTTTGATCCGATGAAACCTGCGCCACCGGTTACGATGATGTTTTTGTATTCAGTCATTTTTTCTCCAAATAGTTTTTAGTTTTGATTGTTCCTTTAGCTAGTGAGGGACGCCAGCAACCCTTCGGTTTCATGGCTAAATCCGGAGTCTAAGTCTCCGGATTTTCCTACAAGATTCCCTGAGGTAATCTTGTTTTCACTAGGGCAGGAACAATCTTATAACGCTCCTTGCAGTCGCGATACTGCTATGCAAGGTTCATTTTTACAAATCTTCTGCTTTTAGGGGTTTTACGTCTTTGAGCAATGGGTGATTTTTATCTGCTTCTGAGACTTCTGCTTCTTCCAAGTTTTCCCACTTGATATCAAGGCTTGGGTCAGCGTAGTTGACAAAGGCGTATTTTGGTTTGAGTTCAAGTGCCCAGTAGTCGTTCACAAGGTAGCTGTAGGATACTTTGTCAGATAAAACTTGGAAACCATTGGCAACACCACGAGGAACGAAGATTCCTTTTGAGGCATCAATGACTGTTTGGTAAGTATTTCCAAACGTTTCGCCTTCACGAAGGTCAACCCATGTTCCAAGAACCTTTCCTTCATCTGCTACTGAGATGTATTTATCCCAAGGCTCAGCGTGCAAACCACGTAAAACATTTTTTCGTGAGAAAGAAACATTGTTTTGCAATTTTCCTTCTGCAAAGAATGATTCTGGAAAACCAAGCGGCAACATTTTTTCCTTTTGGAAGTTTTCCTTGAACCATCCACGGTTATCTCCATGTACTGGAATATCAAATTCAAGTAAACCTGGGATGGCTTCAATCTTACGTGCAGCTAATTCTTTACCAAAAAATTGTTCAGTCATTATGCTTCTCCAATCAAACGGAGCAAATATTGCCCGTATTCATTCTTCTTAAGTGGTTGTGCCAATTCGAGGACCTGCTCTTTAGTAATGTAGCCCATGCGATAGGCAATTTCCTCAAGGTTAGCCACTTGAACATTTTGCAAACGTTGAACTGTTTCAATGTACTGAGCAGCTTGCAAGAGACTTTCGTGAGTGCCTGTATCCAACCAAGCAAAGCCACGTCCCATAAGTTCAACAGAGAGGTCACCACGTTCTAAGTAAGCCTTGTTAACATCCGTGATTTCAAGTTCGCCACGAGGACTTGGCTTGATATTTTTGGCAATTTCCACAACATCATTGTCATAGAAATAAAGACCAGTTACAGCAAAGTTTGATTTTGGATGCTCAGGTTTTTCCTCGATTGAGATGGCATTCATATTGTCGTCAAATTCAACAACACCAAAACGTTCTGGATCCTTAACTTGATAACCAAAGACTGTAGCTCCTTTTTCCTTAGCTTCGGCACGTTGAAGCATAGCAGAAAGACCATTGCCATGGAAAATATTGTCCCCAAGAACAAGGGCAACACTATCATCACCAATGAAGTCTTCACCAATGATAAAGGCTTGAGCCAATCCATCTGGACTTGGTTGTACTGCGTAAGAAAGGGAAATACCGAACTCAGAACCATCACCAAGGAGCTCTTCAAAACGTGGAAGGTCCTGTGGTGTTGAGATGATGAGGATTTCCTTAATACCAGCCAACATAAGCGTTGATAGTGGGTAATAAATCATTGGTTTATCGTAAATCGGCATCAGTTGTTTTGATGCAGCACGAGTCAATGGATACAAACGCGTCCCTGAACCGCCTGCAAGAATAATACCTTTCATAAGAAGGCTCCTTTTTTCTCTAATATATTACCTATATTTTAGCATTTTTCAGCCCTCTTGTCACGGTAAACCCTATGTTCTTAAGCTTTCATTAAGAAAATCACAAGTGTCCATTTTCTTAATCCAATGAAAAAAGGATTTCGATTGAAACCCTTTTAGATTGAAGATAACCTCTTGTAGCACTTTCCTTAGAAAGCGTAATCATCATCTTCTTCAGTGCCTTTGTGCACTCATCCAGTCAAAGATACTGTTATAGGTTTGCCCATTGACACTAGCTCGAGAGCCACCGCCATAGGTTGGGTCAGTGGCTACCATACCACTATAACCATCCCAATTTTTCGTATTTTCAGGATGCTGAACGCCAATCACCTGGTCATGGAAGAAATAAATCCAAGCCCAATGCCCATCATACTCTGTACCAGGAAGATCAGTCCCGGTAGCTGTTTCAAAGTATGAAAACCATTTGTTAGAAGCTCCAGAGGTAATCAAACTCTTGTATAGAGGCAAGACACTATTTTCTGGTTGAACTGTTGCGTCTGCTTTCGTGTGAATCAACCACATAGGCTGGTCCTTCAGTTTATCAATCCCAGATTGGTCAACAGTTAAGGGAGCAGCAATTGGAATGAGAGCTGCAAAATAATCTGGATAGGTTGCTCCCATGGTCAAGACCATACCACCACCATTGGAAACCCCTGCAAGATAAATTCGTCCCTTATCTACCTCTGGGTGATTAGCTAGGTATGTATCAATGGTCTCTTTGAGTTGTGCTGCATTATCCGACCCCCAAGGTGTCTGCGTTTGAACAGCAAGCACATTGACCCCACGCGCCTGATCACCAGTTGTTAAGAAATGGCCTTGAATATCAGACTGAGTAAGCGCATAGACGTCATTTGAAAGAAGGGGAATATTCATATCTGTCCCTCTTTCACCAATGCCGTGTAGCCAGACTATCAAAGGTTTGGTGCTATTTCCCGTACCGGTCTGGGCACTATAAGCCGCATACTGCATGTTACCTACCTGCCCTCGCTCATCGAAAACCTCCGTTGTTGGCATCAAACGATTATTGATGGCATCTTGCTCAGAAGACACCATTTGCGACTGACTACTACCTTCTGCCACTACTGACAAATCTTTCATTGATACCATATAACTTTCCAGCCATTGGTTAGTCCAAGTAGAAAGGTTAAAATACATAGGTTCAGCATTTCCACCCATGTTGTAGCGATTATAAGAAGGTAGGCTCAATTCAAGCGTCACGTACTTGCTGTTATCATAATAGACCACATGCCCCTGATTGTCGGACACATAAGAATTCGTCACCTGACGACTAACTCCTGCTGTTGTAACCTGGGTTGAGCTGTGGACAACCTCTGGAGTGACCTTCTGATTAAATTCAAAAATGACTTTGGTTACAGCAGGACCAAACTCATAACTCTCTAGGACAATTCTTGTCTTTGTCACAGCCAAGTCTTCTGCTGCCCCTGCTTTGACAGACAAGCCTAAACTTATGGCTAACAAGGAAACAAAGACTGTCAGATATACTTTAACTTTTTGGAACATAGTCCCTCCCCATTTTTTATTAGTATTCACCTACAATCGATGAACAGTTACTATTTTATCATTTTCTAATCAAATAAGAAATAGATGTAGATAACTCTAATAAAAAAAGAATCAGCCAACATCCCTCAATAGCGAGAAATAGCCAGCTGATTCTTGAGTCTAAATATCTAGAAGAACTTTAATACTATTAGTCTTTTTTCTCAATGTACTGAGCCACTGGATAGTCCGCACTATCCAAGCTACCAGGTCGATTCATGGCCAAATCAACCAGATTTTTTCCAATCAGTGGCCCTGTCGTGAGCCCTGAAGATCCTAAACCAGAAGCAACAAAGACACTCTCAAGCTCTGGAACTTCTCCAAAGAAAGGAGAGAAATCACTCGTGTAGGCTCTCGTTCCCACACGTTCTGAGAAGGACTTAGCCGTACTTAAGTCAGGGAAATAGGTCTTAGCCTCTTCCTCCAGACTTGCAAGTACAGTCTCATCAACTGTCAAATCAAAGCCTTGGTCATTTTCGTGGCTGGCTCCTACCGAAATCTTTCCACCAGCAAAAGGAATGACATCTAATTCGCCCTCCGGCATCAGAACAGGTAATTTAGCAGTATCCATGCCCTCAAAGAAATAGTCACGCAATTGCCCCTTTTGGGGGCGAACATCTACTTCAAAACCAAGGGGTTCAAGCGTTTGACCTAGCCAGGCACCACAAGCGAGAATGACCTTATCAAAAGTTTGAGCATTAATCTCGTAAGTGCCATTGTCAAGAGGAGAGAGTGTAACTGGTCCCTCCACCTTTACAAAATCAGAGGCCTCAATCAAAGTAGCTGTCAATTCTGCTCCCTCCACTCTGGCACCTCCAGAAGCATATAGATAACGGTCAAATCCAGTAAATTCAGGGAGGTCGGCAGCATTTTTTATAGAGAGTTCACCAATAATGGGTGATTCTTCTAGCCTAGTTTCTGCATGCTGATACAAACCGTCCAACTTACTGTCATCTTTCTTGAGAAGGGCTACACCAGACTGATCATAGAAGCTCGTGTCGTAACCATCATTTTCAAGATCTGAAACTAAATCTTGGTAAAAATCGGCTCCCAAACGGGCCATGCGATACCAGGCCTTATTACGACGCTTGGAAAACCAGGGGCTGATAATCCCTGCTGCTGCCTTGGTTGCTTGTCCAAGACCATGATCAAATACTGTAACTTCTACGCCTTTTTCTTTTGATAAGTAGTAGGCAGCCGTTGAACCGACGATACCTGCACCAACGATTGCAATTTTCATTTTTTACTCCATCTATTTGAAAAGAGCTGAGTCCTATATCAATAGGCACAGCTTTTTATTATTCTTTTACCCCAAGGCCACGTCCATGACCATCATGACGACAAAGCCAACCATGAGTCCCAATGTTGCTACGTCAGTATTACCATTGGTTTGTGATTCAGGAATCAATTCCTCCGTTACCACAAAAATCATGGCACCAGCCGCAAAGGCCAAAGCATAAGGAATGATTGCCATCATCAACATGACAAGGGCAGCTCCCATAACAGCCCCTATAGGCTCCACGATGGCTGACATAGATCCCCAATAAAAGGCCTTGATACGAGATTTTCCATCTGCTCGAATAGGAACTGAGAGGGCTGCACCTTCAGGGACATTCTGCAAACCAATACCTATAGCTAGACCAATGGCTCCCATAAGACCCGCGAATGTCATATTGCCACCAGCCAAGGCTCCGAAAGTCACACCGACTGCTAATCCCTCTGGAAAATTATGAATGGTGATAGCCAAAAAGAGCAGGGCTGTCTTGGACAACTTTTTCT
>OKQK01000258.1_pt1 | contig 14365 bp, 12 predicted proteins | sample 1609911 | NCBI WGS metagenome assembly OKQK01 (sample SAMN04436595, study PRJEB24849) | human gut metagenome | biome: human gut; feature: NICU; material: stool | host: Homo sapiens | place: USA: Saint Louis, MO | collected 2009-11-17 | reverse complement strand
GGTATTCGACAGCGATCTGGTGCGCCGCTATGACGTGAACCAGACCGAATTGACGGCCATCGGCTGCACCACGCCGAGCGAAGCGAATCGCCGCGGCCGTTGGGCGCTGTTGACCAACAGTAAAGATCGCACGGTCAGTTTCTCCGTGGGGCTGGACGGTATGATCCCCATGCCGGGGCATATCGTCGGCGTGGCGGATCAGATGCTGGCCGGGCGGGTGATTGGCGGGCGCCTCAGCGGCGTGGACGGCCGTAAACTGACGTTGGACAGGAAACCGGGCGCCAAAGCCGGCGATCGCCTGATCGTCAACCTGCCTTCCGGCCGGGCGCAGGCGCGCACCGTGCAGGCGGTGAATGAACGCGTGGTGACCGTCACCACCGCCTACAGCGAAGCGCCGGCGCCGGAGGCGGCCTGGTCCATCGACGCGGACGACCTGGCGGTGCAGCTTTACCGCGTGGTGGGCATCGCCGATAACGGCGACAATACTTATACCGTCAACGCCGTGGAACACGATCCGAATAAATACGCCCGCATCGATACCGGCGCGCGTATCGACGATCGGCCGATTTCCATTATTCCGCCCGGTGTGCAGGCGCCGCCGAAAAACATCGCCATCGACAGCTACTCCTCGGTGAACCAGGGTATTGCCATTACCACCCTGCGCGCCGCCTGGGGCGCGGTTGAAAATGCCATCGCCTATGAGGCGGAATGGCGCAAAGATAACGGCAACTGGGTGTCGGTGCCGCGCACTTCGGCGCTCGGTTTCGAGGTGCCGGGGATTTACGCCGGTCGTTATCGGGTTCGCGTGCGGGCCATCAACGCCAGCAATGTGTCGTCTGTCTGGGCGACCTCGATGGAAACCTACCTCAAGGGCAAAGAGGGTAAGCCGCCGATGCCGGTCGGCTTCAAGGCATCGCCTTTGCTGTGGGGCATTCAGCTCGACTGGGCGTTCCCGTCCGGCGCTGAAGATACGCTGAAAACCGAAATTCAGTATGCGGACAACGCCGCCGGAAATAACGCGATGCTGCTGGCCGATATCCCGTACCCGCTGCACACCCACGCCATGACCGGGTTGAAGGCCGGCCAGGCCTTCTGGTTCCGCGCGCGGCTGCAAGACCGCACCGGCAATCAGGGGGACTGGACGGGTTGGGCCGCCGGGCAGGCGAACGCGGACGCCGGCGATTATCTGGAGAACATCGGCGACGATCTCCTGACCGCGAAAGACGGTGAGCGGCTGGTGGGCGATATCGACACCAATATCGACGCCATCTTGCAGAATGCGCTGGCCAACAACGCGACGGTGGATCACCAGTGGGCGCAGTACGGCACGGTGCGCGCCGATATCATGGTGGTGAAAACCACCATCGCGGAGGTCGATCGCGGGCTGGCGGAGATGAAAACCCAGGTGCAGGCGCAGATTGACGACGTCACGGCGGTGCTGGAAGACAAACTGACGGCGACGGTCGACGCCGACGGTGCCACGGCCATCCATACGTTGAAAGCGGGTGTGCGGGTGAACGGCACCTTCTACAACGCGGGTATGTCGATCGCGGTATTGGCGGAAAACGGCAGGCCGGTCACCACCCGCGTGGGCTTTAACGCCAATCAGTTTGTGCTGATGAGCGGCAACAACAGCAATCAGTATTCGCCGTTTGCCGTGGTTGATGGGCAGGTGTTTATGAATAATGCCTTTATTCAGGATGGAACAATCAGTAATGCCAAGATTGGTAACTATATACAATCTAACAACTTTGGGGTAAACGGTGGGTGGCGAATAAGCAAGCCTGACAATAATATGATATTTACGGATGAAAATAATGTCGTTCGCGTACGTATGGGGAGGCTTTATTAATGAGCGAACAGTATGGATGGCAAGTATTAGACGATACAGGTAATCTGCGTTATGACCAAAACACTATTATGTCAAGATGGCTAGGGTCTTATGATGTGCCGTATCTGTTGTTCTTTAATAACACCCCTCCATTTTGGCAGCATAGAATAACTGGGATAGCATTCAACGGTGGAACGCCTTATGCATTCGTGACACCAACAGCGGGAGCAAAAACCCCAGAGGGTTGGGGATTTGCATACAGCATTCCTGATGTCTACTGCGGGCCCGATTTTGTTGAGATAACTTTTGATGGGCTCAATATGAGCTATCCCGATGATACTGTCGGTGTTGGTAACGGTTTAATGACGGTTCACTGGGGAGTTTACAATGCCTGATGGTTCGTACGGTATTCAGCTATTCAACAAATATGGCCATAATATAGCAACGGTTAATGACATTAACTTCAGTCTTCGTTCATCCGGTCAAATTCATAATTGGCAGTTTGGTAAGTCAAATCCGGCAGCAGGAAACAGTGTAACACTTGACTTAACTGGATTCACTTGCCCTATTGTATTTCTGAAACCAATGAGTGCAGATCAGCGCGTATCTTGTGTTGCAGGAAATGAGCGTGAATTTACAGGGGCTAGTCCGGGGGAGTCGGTAACCGTTGAAATGAAGTCCAGCATTTATAAATGGTGGAACAAAGACGTCGGCACGATTCAGTATTACGTTTTCGACAGATGGATTCCGCCCGAGCGATCTCTGCATGGGTTACAGCTATTCAATCGTGGTGGTAGCTTGATATTTGATAGCGGCTGGTATTTTATGAAAATACGAAACGTTTTTTGGCTTGATCCTGGCTACCCGAATCACTCATCGGTAAACCCTGAGGGCGCTAACTGGACCGTAATTGGATCTGCTGGAGCGGGTAATTTAGCTATGGCAATGCCAGTGCCTCGAGGGTGGATTACCTGGAGCTGGACGGGAAATAATGGTACATATCTTCATGAGTGTTTCCATTTTTCTGACTGGGACAACAAAATCACGATTTCCCTTGTTCCGCGTGGAGAGTATCTCTGGACACCTCCTCGTGATGGGTGGGCAAATACAAGATCAAGATCTCAGGTTATGGTTATTGATGTTGACGGGCTGCCAACCAATTATCGTGGTGTAAATGTAATATAATGATTTAATTAGCAACTAAATCTTATTTGTAAAGTCTATTTTGAGTGATTATTAATCAATGCAAGTAATATTTAAAGCCATCTAAAACTGACAAGAACTCAGTTGTTATGTTATGGTGAATAATGAAATTATATGATATTTATTTTAATAGGCAAAAGATTAAATTTGTCATGTTCACTTAATCATGGCTGGGTGGGGTCTGCTTTTTAACTAGTCGCCAGAATAAATTCGAGTTTAAATAGCGATGCGGAAATATATGGCATGGATTATTACTGCTATATATTGCCCTGGGTAAGTATCATTATTACAAGTGTTGTTTTTATTTGCTGCATGTAATGATAATTGAATGTACAACAAGGCATTAATGTTCAATGTTCAATGTTCAATGTTCAATGTTCAATGTTCAATGTTCGATAGTCGATATAGCTCTATTGGTTGTAGCAGCAAAAAAATATCAAATGACCCGGTCATCGCACCAGGTTTTTTATTGCCTAAATTCAGGAGAGCATCATGCCAGCAGGCACTCTAACCCTAACGAATAATTCCGCCGTAGTGAAAGGTACGGGGACAGCGTTTAATACCGAGCTGAAAGCCGGTGATTTCATTGTGAGCGTTGTCGGCGGCGTCACCTATACGCTGCCGGTAAAAACCCTTGATAGCGCCACTCAGGTAACGCTGATTAAAGCCTATGACGGCCCAACGCAGGCGGGTGCGGCATGGTATGCCGTGCCGCGCGATGCGATGAATGCTATCACCGCCCAACTGGCCGCCGAAACGGCGAAAGCCCTGCGTGGGCTGAACCTCGATAAAGAGAACTGGCAGCAGGTCTTCAGTAATACCGGAAATATGACCGTTAAGTTGCCGGACGGTAACACCTATAGCGGCCCGGCCTGGAATAATATTTCAGCTTCTCTCAATAATAAGTTAGACAAAACGATTAGTACTGCTCAGGAAATTAAAGGTTCACTGTCTTTACAGGGATCTGTGGTGACAGGGCAAGCGGCAAATCTTGATGTGGGTGGGTATTCACGCTTCCGCAAGTCAACGACATTTGATGATACCATGATGGGGCGAAATGGCATTCATTTAAACTCTGGTGATACGGGGTCATCTAATGTCCGTGCTGAAAAGACTTTTACCAGATCTAGCGGAACTGTAGATGGCCCGACATTACTATCGGTGATGACAACTGCAGGTGGCGTTGTCACTGCCATGCAAATGTTTTGTCGTCGCGAAATTGGCGTAACTGATTATGGCGCGATTTCATTTAAGGATTACGCCAATATCTGGCATGAGGTGCGTCTACAAAATAACGGAGACTTTAATAACTTAACCGGAAATTGGGTGACTGGCTCAGACCTTAGAATTAAAACTGAAGTAAAAGAAATTGCAGACCCTATAGCACTCATTCGTGGTCTAAAACTCTATACTGGCAAGCGAGATGGCAAGCCATTTATTGGTGGTATCGCACAAGAAATTGAAAAGAAACTTCCCCAGGTTGTTGCTGAAGGCGGTTCTTTACAATTGCAAAACGGTGAAACTGTTACTCGAGTAAAATCCGTCGATTATTCAACGCTGGGATATGTGGCCCTGGCCGCATTGAATCAGGCTCTGGATAGAATCGATCGCCAGGATGAATTAATCAAAGAACTCATGGAGAAAGTACAATGACATTAATCAGCGGCGTATTAAAAGGCCCTTACGGCGATCCTCGCTCCGGCGTAACCATTACCCTGCGCGCAGTCAGAACCTCGTCAACGGTCCTGAGCCTGGCTAAATCACAATCAGTGACGGATGAGAGCGGTAAATATTCTCTGACCGTGGAGCCGGGCGCTTACGAGGTCATCATTTCTGTGTATGGCGCGCAGCCGGAGCGGGTGGGGGCTATCGAGGTTTATAACGATTCACTGCCCGGCACGCTCAATGATTTCCTGCGTCGGCCAGGGGAAAGCGATATCACACCGGAGATTGTGCAAACCGTCGATCGCCTGCGCGCAGAAGCGGCAGCGTCCGCCGGCAAGGCATTTTCCTCCGCTGCAGCGGCAAAAATCAGTGAGCAAAATGCGGCGAAGAGCGCCACTCAGGTGGTGACCGCCTTTGACAATGTGCGCTTCAAGCTGCCGGAGAACAACACCAATGTCTCTACCTGGTTCCTGTTGGGGCAGTTTAAAAACGCGGGGCAAAATGGCGTTGGGATCGCGCTCAATTTCTACGGCTCGAATGGCTATAACGGGTTTGTTTATAACGCCGGCCTGTCACGCCTGATGCTGAGAACGGGTAATCTTGGCGCCAGCGATACGACCAATAAGGTCAACCGTATTGGCGGTACTTTTATTAATGATGCCGGAACGCCGATCTTGGATATTCAGGTTATTGAATCCAGTCGCGATAATTATGATATCTATGTGAAAGTGAATAGCTTCACCATCAACTGCTGGTATACGGTTGAGCAAATCACCTACGCGAATGCCGCCGGTCTGCGCTGGGAGCATAAGGCGGTAAAACAATCGGTGGAACCGGTTGGGGTGATGAAAATTGACATGCGTACAGGCGTTTCGTTCTCGCAATCGCAGGCGCTGCCCGATTATGCCACTGTCGCCCAATCTGCTATCGGTGGTTTTGGTACCGGACCAATGCATACTGAGGATGCATTCGCGAAGGATAATAAATCCTCGATTCAGCGCTACACGGTAGCAACGGCCAATCGGCCGGGCAACGCGTCCGGCGGGCTATTAACGTTGCCGGTGGATGGTGGCCCGTCGTGCGCGTATTTTGCCACATCGATTTCGCGGCAGGCCTGGGTGGGGAGCTCATCCACCGCATTGCCTTCGGCCATCACCTGGTCGCGGTTATTTAGCTCGTCCGACCAACCCACCGTCGCAGACATTCCAAACCTGAAGGATTGGGGATTGACTAAAGGCGTTATCGCCGCCAGCAAAGGTAACTTCAATGCGCAAATGCAAAGCCGGCGCGGTTATGTAGGCACGGACCCCATTGGCAATCCCTTTAAAGATGTTGGCACATATTTCCTCGATACGCGCTCATGGGCGGTGACGCAGACGGGAACCGACGACAGCTTTAGGACGGTACAAACCTGTTACGGCTATGGCGTGAATGCGGCTCAAGCAGGGAAAATCGCCGTGCGCAGTTGGAATGGCACCGCGTTTACCCCCTGGGTTTGGATGTGGTCGGAAGCCAATACCACCGTTGATGCCAACGGCTTTATCAAGAAGGCCTCGCCGATCGCCAGATTGTCCGCGGCGCCTGAGCATATGCAGGCTGACTATCTGGACGGCGGCTTTGCTCTGGCCGGCTATGTCGCCGTTAACGGTGAGGCGACAGGGGTAAGTGCTGAGCGAATCTCCACCGGCGTTTATCAACTGAAAGGTTCGCTGGGGTTGGCAAAGGAGGGCTGGACCATCGAAGTACCGCAGGACGTGAACGGTAACCGCCTGTGCTTTGTGGAAACCGCCACCGACAGCGACGGCGTGATTACGGTGAAAATCAGCAAACGTCGTTTTGATATCGATACCGCGACGGTTGTGGCCGGCGAAGCGATGGATATCCCTGAAGGGCGCTGGATCGATCTGCGCCTCACCATGCCGGTGCGTGAAGCGGTGGAAGTGCTGCCGCCGGAGGCGCTGGTATCAAACGATGACGCACCATCGGAAACCAACGCGGCTTCATAAATAAAGTGGATGCCAGGTAAATAATGCCGGTGCAGTAGGTTATTGGCCGCCTATTGCATCGGCGCCGGCATTATCACCGATAGGCTCGGGCAGAACGACTGCCGGTTCTGCGATGCAGGGTTCCCGCTGGGTGGGAGTCTTCTCCCTGCGAATATCAGTCTTCCCGTCAAATATCCGTGACCAGCCACTGATCCGCTTCTTCGAACATCTCTTCCAACATTCGGTTCAGCTTCTCACGATCGCTTTTGCTGGCATCGGAGTTCAGGCCGTTGGCCTGCATCGGTTTTACGCGCACTTCGGCTTCAGGAAACAGCGCATGCACGCGTTTTTCCAGCTCGTTGCGAATAATCTCGGCGGCGTTGGGTAGCCCAGCGACGTTGCGCTTGTCGTACACTAATTCTACAAACATGACTCACCTGTAAACACTGATTTAATGTACAGTATTCTGGCCTGAGGAAGGCGGGTTGGCAAGAGTGGGAAAGCAATTTTGCATGAGGCGTTCATTCTTGCTTGCGCTACGGGGGGCTAAGCCTGCCGCAGAATCATTTTCTTATGTCTGGCCAGTGGCCTGCATTTTCCCCGCTCACTTCGTGCGTGAATCTTCAAAGGGCGTGATCATTCCCGCAGCCTGCATTTTTCACCCTTAAAAATCAGTACGTAAGGCGGTGGCGTCGGGCCGGGGCTCCCTGGTGTTGGAGGCCCGGCGCCACCTTTCTGGTCGCCGTTCTTGGCATAATGTTGCTCAACGCAGGTATGCGCCGGAACTCGGCGCTACGGGCGCTGACGCAGCGTCTTCGCGTTCTGACGGAGAAAAAATCCCGAGTGTTGGGCAATAGTCGCTCTATGAGCGCTGAAAAAGGCATTCATCTCATTTCGTTTAAAATTAAACCGGGATGCGGTTTGCTCTCCAGGTGGGCTTTCTTGCACTAAATTGCTGCGGGGTTAATGATCAGTATTTTAGGTTTCTCCCGCGGCAGCTATGGCGTGAATGCGATGAAGATATCCCGGGCGTTGTCAAGCGCCTCTGAAGCTTGATGAACGGGATATGAGTTAGCCTGCTTAGATAGTTTTTATAAGTAAAATGAATCATTTCAATAAAAACCAGTCACGTTCATCAAGAACGATGGTTTGCAATAAAATCATTTTATTACAATAGGTTTTTTGTGTTTTTCGTCCGTCTCTCGCCCAGGATCATTGTCATGCCCACCCTGGAAGTGGTTTAATGTTTTTAATTCACTTTAATGATGCTAAAGTATAGGTTTAAAACATTATAATGCAACCAAACAACATTAAAATATCAGAAGAAAATGGTATGTCATTGAAAATGATAGGCGAAAACCTCACTTACCTCATGCGCATGCACGGGATTGACGCCAGTCGGTTGAGCAGCGAAACAGGGATAGGTATTGCCACCATCAATAATCTGAGGAAAGGGGTGGGGAATCCCACGATCGCCACGCTTGCGTCCATTGGTGAATTTTTCAGCGTAAAAGTAGGGGCGCTGACTGACAAGGATTTAAGCGTCACAGGGGAGGCCAAACACAATGTGAGATCGCTGCCGCTCATTAGCTACAGCGATGTAGAGCGTTTTCTGGCCAACACGATCAGAACGGCAAATACCTATACGACAGAAGTCGATGACATGACGGACGATTCGCTGTTTGTGGCAGAGATAACGAATAATTCACTGTCGCCTGAATTAGACCGCGGAACGTATTGTGTGATCTCCCTCAAGGAGCCATTTTGTGATGGGGACATCGTCCTGGTTAAGCTGAAAAATTACCCAATATGCTTAAGGCGAGTTTTTGTTTCTGACGACGACTTGTTGTTTACAAATATCTCATTAGATTCAGATAGCAGCGTGAAGTCCTATAGCGATTATGCGATCGTCGGTGTTCTGGTGAAAACGATAAAGAGGCTGAAATAAATGGATTTATTTAACATAATGAGAAGGCTAAGAAAAATATACTCTCCCAGTTACCTCTATACGTTAGATCGCAGTGTGATCCGAACGGCGGATGGATATTGGCTTTTCAAAGAGTTTGGCACCCATACTTTCGTGAAAAAAAACTGGGCGCAACTCATCGAGGGCGATTTTCTCAGGCACGTTAACCCGAAAGACATCGCTTTTATCGCCGAGACCGAGTCTAAAATAAAAATCGCCTCGGCCAAACTGTCGATTCATGAAGAAAAAAGAAACTGTATGTGGACGTTGAAAAACGACGTTGACTCGATATCAATATCAGGGGCGGATTTCCTAAAGGATCGCGATCTTGTCGACAAAACCGAGTCCTTGGATGCGACGAAAATAGCCTTTTATGCCGGGGTAAAAGAAGGCAGAGCACTCTCTGCCTCTTTGAAAAATGCAAAGAAAAGCGACAAGTCTAAAAAAACAATACTGACGTTGATTAAATAAACCAGGGTTCGACGTGAATATGCTCATCGAACGTAATTACGCTGAAAGCCGAGTTGTCTATGCTGCTGACATCGCTTGTGCCGTTTTTCCATTGCGAACAAATTGCCGGGGAAACAGAGATTAAGGTTTCCCCCAGCTTTCTTTGGAATAACGTATGCGCATGGCCTGAGCCGATAAACTTAACGTTTAATCGTTGGCAGAGGCTCAATAGCTCCTCAGCATTGTTTAACATACAGCTATCAACAATCGGGGTGCCTACAGGAATAGGGTGATGATGCAAGAAGACGGCGACCTTTTTATTGCCACTTGCGGCGATGGCTTTTTCAAGCGTGTCGAGCGCATGCGTCGAGACCCTGCCGAAATCTTCGTTATCAACCACCGAGTCGATGCTGAGCATGCGCCATTCGTCATCTTCAAACGAGTTTATATCATAGTTGCCGCCCTGTTTATGGGCTGCATCGTCCAGGTTCTTTTTGTTGTCATGGTTGCCTGGGAAAAAATAGAAAGGTAAGGAAGTGCGGTTCATTATCTTAAAGAAGCGCTCATAAGAGGGGATATCGCCATCATGAGAGATGTCACCCGTCACAATGATTAAGTCGGCATTGATTTTATCTGCATTGGCATTAATGAAGTCAATGGCCCTGTCGAAATTAGCAAGATGCTTCGAAGCCAGCGCGGTTTCATTAGGCATAATATGTATGTCGCTAATCTGAATTACTTTCATGCTAGACCCTGTTGATATTACTTAAATGGATTGTATGAGGTGCCCCAATCATAGTGATCGGTGTTTTCTATCTTCTTCACCCACTCGACTAAGGCGATGGCGAGCGGCAGCAAGACAATGGAGACGACAACTTTATAAGACCAGGTTGTGCTTATGATGTTAACCAACTCCATGAAGGTGTATTTTCCTGAAAGACTGATCGGATAGGCTGTCAGCAACAGGGCGGCCTGCGTAGACATGGAGCCCACAATATATCGGATAAAGAAGTATTTGCCGGAGAAGATAATCTTCATCTTTGAAATAATGAAGCCATTGACGAAATAAGCGACCGGAACGGACACCCAGGTACCGATCATGACTCGCCAGAATTCGTGGTACAAAGAATAATAGTGCGTGGCGATATCGTTGTTTTCTGGCTGAATAACGGCTGAGAGATTAAGTATTATGACATATAAGCTTTGACAGAAGACCATGATCCATATTGCTCTGACCGACAATTTATAGCCGTAAACCTCAGTAAGCAATGTGGAGATCAAGAAACACAGAGAGAATACAATGCCGCTGGCCGTTATTTTAAAACCATAGATATCAAAGACCTTATAAACCAACGTGTCGCAGGTGATCATAATGGTCACCGTCAGGCCAACAAAAAGGCCATAGAGCTTGAGATTTCCTTGCATTTTTATTCCTTATTTAGTCCGTGTTCTTCTGTTATTCATAATCCATACTTATTTAAAACGTCAACCAAGCGGCCAGATAGTGGCGCAATGATGCTTGAGTCATGTCGCATGGCCATCGTTTCGCTTTATTCAAGGCAACGCCTCTCCTTTCCCTCACGGGGTTCCTGAAGGCGAAAGCGCTACGCTGGGTTATGCGAAGAATGCTGATGGCCTGTTGGTTGAGAACAGATGACTTTACCGTAATTCATTAATATTTCTAATGAATATATTACCTGGATTGCGCTGTGTCAATCATGGGAAGAGGAATACGGGACGTTAGCTTGATGAGGGCTTTATACGTTCACTCCCGGGGCGTGGGCGGCAGAGCCTGCAGCTGAATCACCAATTCCGCCAGGCTAGCGGCCTGCATTTTCTCCATCACTTTCGCCCGGTGAACCTCCACGGTGCGCAGCGCGATATTCAGCCGCTCCGCCATTTCCCGATTCATCATGCCTCGCACTACCAGCTGCGCGATGTCGCGTTCTTTCGGCGTGAGCGTGCGGTAGCGGCCGTAAGTTTCATGGCGTTGCCAGGCTACGGCCGAAAACCGGTGCGCGCGTTCGAGGGCGGCGATCAGCGGTTCAGCGGCGATCGGTTTTTGCAGGAAGTCCACCGCGCCGTACTTCATCTGCTCCACCGCCATCGGCACGTCGCCATGGCCGGACAGGAACACCACCGCCAGCGTGCTGCCGAGGCGGCGCAGCTCAGCGTAGGCCTGGTGCCCATCGAGTTTCGGCATCCTCATGTCCAGCAAGACGATCCCGGTCTGAAACAGGTCGGCCTGCGCCAAAAAGTCGGTGCTGTCATTCCAGCACTGCACGTCGTGGCCGAGGCTGGTCAGCAAAAAATGGCAGGCGTCGGTGACGGCGACGTCATCGTCCACCAGATGAATTAGCGACATGGTTTTCCTCATCGTTCAATATGAAATGCAGCGTTACGCACAGCCCATTGCGGCTGTCGGGGGCGGGGCGGTTAGCCAGGCGGATTTCGCCGCCGCCATAGCGGGCCAGGCGCCGGCAAATGGCTAACCCCAGCCCCATGCCGCCGGCTTTGGTGGTGTTGAAGGGGCGAAAAGCCTGTTCCAGCCCGGCCATTGTCATGCCGCCCGCGTTGTCCTGCAGATGCAACTCGATCGCCCGTTCGCTCTGGGTTGCGGAAAGCCAGACGGCATTGGCCCCGGCCTGCGCCGCATTCAGCAGCAGGTTCGCCAGCAGCTGTTCCAGCAGCGCCGGCGGCAGGGTTAGCGTCAGCGAAGGCGCCACGTTGTTGAACAACGTCAGGCCGGGATAGCGCTGCGTCAGGCGCAGCAGCGCCCACACCCGCTCGGCGGTTTCGCTTACCGCAGCGGGCTGCCAGCGCGTTTGGTCTATCGCCTCTGCGGTGGGCTGTGCCCACTGGCGCAGGTTATGAATCGTCTCGCCGCCGCGCTGCGCCTGTCGGTCGATATTTTCCAGCGGCCCCAGCAACGGATGCCCGGCGTCCGTGTTGCGCAGTTGGATCAGGCATCCTTGCGCATAGTGGCGAATAGCCGCCAGCGGTTGATTGAGCTCGTGTGCGAAGCCGGAGGCCATCTCCCCCAGGACGTTCAGCTGCCTGGCGTTCTCCAGCGCCTGCTCCTGCCGCCGCAGTTGCTCTCCGGCATGGAGCAACTGCCGCCCGCGCCGGCGTACCAGCAGCGCGATCCAGATGTGGTTGACGATCAACAGCGCCAGCACCGCCAGCGACAGGCCGACGGCCGTCTGATGCTGGATCAGCCAGCTTTTGATATCCAGCCACAGCCGCCGCTGTTCCGGGTGCTGATTGACGGCGCGCAGCAGCGCTTCCACCTCGCTGGTCGAGGCCGGTGCGCCCCACAGGAAGGGTGACTGCGGCGGTGCGGTCAGCAAGGCTCTTGCCACCGCATCCACCAGTGAGTTATCCAGGCCGGGCAGGGCGGCGAACGACCAGTTGGGGTAAAGCGGCGTGCTGGTAACGCAGGGAACCGACGCGGCCTGTTGCAACAGCGGGCGAAAATCCGCCGGATTGGTCAGGCCTTCCTGATCCATTTTCTCCAGCAGGCAAACGGGGACGATGGCGGCCTGAATGGCGCGTTCGCGCAACAGATAGAGCAGGGCGTCGGCAGGGAAACCGGTAAAGCGCAGGTGAAAATCGCGCTCGGGCCGTATGCCGGCATCGCTGAGCGCCTTATAACCGGTCAGATAGCCGCCGAAGGCCTGCGGATCGATGGCGCCCACCGTTTTGCCCATCAGCGCCTGTGGCGTCGTAATGCCGCTGTCGCGCCGCACCAGAATCACGCTGCCGATGATGTTGCCCGTTGCCCGGTCGCCGTTGGCGGCGCGTAACGACGCCAGCCAGCGCAGATGATAGTGGCTGTTCAGCTGCACAAACTGCGCCGGATTGGTGACCACGAACTGCACGCTGCCCCGATTGACCGCCTCGCGCATCTGCGCCAGATCGAGCGGCCGCAGGCAGAAGCGTTCACCGCCGACGCTGCCGTTGAGCCTGTCGATTAGCGGCTGCCAGTCACGCGCGGTCGCCGCATCGCCGCGCATCGCCAGCACGCCGACCGACCACTCGCCCGCCTGTGCCGCCATCCCCCAGCCGAGACTGAGCAGCAGTAATAACACGACCCTCACGGCCCCTCCTGATGGGCAATCTGCCTGTCGTCACTTGTTTTAGATCAACGTTAGGTTCGGTATGTGGTTAACCACAATAGAGCTGAGCCCAATGCCATTTTTACACTGTAAATCATCGACATTGTTTATTCATCTAACGGGCATCAATAGCGTGATCGGGGTGATGCCCAGGGTGTGGGAGAGGCGCATGGATTTCGGTAAACGGCAGTTTTTGCAGCGGCTGGGCGTGTTGACGGCGGGGGCCTCGCTGATCCCCATGGCGGAAGCCGGGCTGACGTGGGCGCCGACGCGGCGCGAGGGGGATGTTCGCCGACGCTATGCGATGCTGATCGACCTGCGGCGCTGCGTCGGGTGCCAGGCCTGTACCGTGAGCTGCGCCATTGAAAACCAGACGCCGCACGGGGAGTTTCGCACCACGGTAAACCAGTACCAGGTCAGCCTCGAAGGCGAAGCGGTGGCGACCAACGTGCTGCTGCCCAGGCTGTGCAACCACTGCGACAACCCGCCCTGCGTGCCGGTATGCCCGGTGCAGGCCACCTTCCAGCGCGAGGATGGGATCGTGGTGGTCGACAACAAACGCTGCGTGGGGTGCGCCTATTGCGTGCAGGCCTGTCCGTACGATGCCCGCTTTATCAATCACGCCACCCAAACGGCGGACAAATGCACCTTCTGCGTGCACCGGCTGGAAGCGGGATTGCTGCCGGCGTGCGTGGAGTCGTGCGTGGGCGGGGCGCGGATCATCGGCGACATGCGCGATCCGCACAGCACGCTGAGCAAGCTGCTGCGGCGCCATGAGGCCGAGATCAAAGTCCTCAAGCCGGAGAATCAAACCGCGCCCCACGTCTTTTATCTGGGGCTGGATGACGCCTTCGTCACGCCGCTGCCGGGCCGGGCGCAGGTCGCCTTATGGGGGGAGGGACGATGAGCCGCCAACTGATGATCGCAGAAGTGCTGAGCCAGCCGCAGGCGGTGAGCTGGCTGCCGTGGGCCGTGCAATATTTCTTCTTTATCGGCATCGCCGCCTGCGCAGCGTTGCTGGCCTGCGTGTGGCGCTGGCGCGGTGGAGATAACGCCGCGCATCTGGAGCGCATGGCGCTGTTTATCGGGCTGACGTGCGCCATCACCGCGCCGCTGGCGTTGACCGCCGATCTGCATCAAACCGCCC
>OKQK01000251.1_pt1 | contig 14653 bp, 9 predicted proteins | sample 1609911 | NCBI WGS metagenome assembly OKQK01 (sample SAMN04436595, study PRJEB24849) | human gut metagenome | biome: human gut; feature: NICU; material: stool | host: Homo sapiens | place: USA: Saint Louis, MO | collected 2009-11-17 | reverse complement strand
GCCGCCGATCAGCAGCGGCAACCTAAAGCCCTGGCGCTCCATCTCTTTCGCCACGTTGACCATCTCGTCGAGCGACGGCGTGATCAGCCCCGACAGGCCGATGATGTCCACGTTCTCCTCGCGCGCGGTGCGCAGGATTTTCTCCGTCGGCACCATCACGCCCAGATCGACGATTTCATAGTTGTTGCACTGCAGCACCACGCCGACGATGTTCTTGCCGATGTCATGCACGTCGCCCTTCACCGTCGCCAACAGGATTTTCCCCGCAGAGGTGCCCTGCTGCTTGCTGGCCTCAATGTACGGTTCCAGATAGGCCACCGCCTGCTTCATCACGCGGGCGGATTTCACCACCTGCGGCAGGAACATCTTGCCCTCGCCGAACAGATCGCCAACCACGTTCATCCCCGCCATCAGCGGCCCTTCGATCACTTCGATCGGGCGTTCGGCCTGCTGCCGCGCTTCTTCGGTGTCCAGCTCGATAAACTCGGTGATGCCCTTCACCAGCGAATACTCGAGCCGTTTCTCCACCGGCCAGCCGCGCCACTCCGCCTGCTGTACCGCCGCTTCGCCGTCTTTGCTGCCGCGGTACTTTTCCGCCAGCTCCAGCAGGCGTTCGGTGCCGTCTTCGCGACGGTTGAGGATCACGTCCTCTACCGCCTCGCGCAGCTCGGTAGGCAGATCGTCATAAATCGCCAGCTGCCCGGCGTTGACGATGCCCATGTCCATGCCGTTGCGAATGGCGTGATACAGGAACACCGCGTGGATCGCTTCACGCACCGGATCGTTGCCACGGAACGAGAACGACACGTTGGACACCCCGCCGGAGATCATCGCGTGCGGCAGGTGGGTTTTGATATCGGCGCAGGCTTCGATAAAGTCGACGGCGTAGTTGTTGTGCTCTTCAATGCCCGTAGCGACAGCGAAAATGTTCGGGTCGAAAATGATGTCTTCCGGCGGGAAGCCGACGCGCTCGGTCAAAATTTTATAGGCGCGGCGGCAGATCTCGAACTTGCGCTCGCGGGTGTCCGCCTGCCCCACTTCGTCGAACGCCATCACTACCACCGCGGCACCGTAGCGGCGCACCAGTTTGGCGTGATGGATAAAGGCCTCTTCGCCCTCCTTCATCGAGATCGAGTTGACGATGCCCTTGCCCTGAATGCACTTCAGGCCTTTCTCGATAACGGACCACTTGGAGGAGTCGATCATGATCGGCACCCGGGCGATATCCGGCTCGCCGGCGATCAGGTTAAGGAAGCGCACCATCGCCGCTTCGGCGTCGAGCATCCCCTCGTCCATGTTGATGTCGATGATCTGCGCGCCGCTCTCAACCTGCTGACGCGCCACGTCGAGCGCCTCGTTGTATTTCTCTTCTTTGATCAGCCGCTTGAATCGCGCCGAACCGGTGACGTTGGTGCGCTCGCCGACGTTGACGAACAGGGTGTTGGCATCGATGGTCAGCGGCTCCAGGCCCGCCAGGCGGCAGGCGACCGGGATCTCCGGCAGCCGGCGCGGCGGCACGCCCTCGACCGCGTTGGCCATCGCGGCGATATGTTCCGGCGTGGTGCCGCAGCAGCCGCCGATGATATTGAGGAAGCCGGCCTGCGCCCACTCCCCGACCTGGCGCGCCATCTCGGCCGCATCCAGATCGTACTCGCCGAAGGCGTTCGGCAAACCGGCGTTCGGGTGCGCGGTGACGTAGGTCTCCGAAATGCGCGCCAGCTCGGCGACGTACTGACGCAGTTCGTCCGGGCCCAGGGCGCAGTTCAGGCCGAAGGTCAGCGGCTTAACGTGGCGCAGCGAATTGTAAAACGCTTCGGTCGTCTGGCCGGACAAGGTGCGGCCGGAGGCGTCGGTGATGGTGCCGGAAATCATGATCGGCAGTTCCACCCCCAGCGCTTCAAATTCGGTTTCCACTGCAAAAGCGGCGGCCTTGGCATTCAGGGTGTCGAAGATGGTTTCGATCATGATCAGATCGACGCCGCCCTCCACCAGCGCGCGGGTCGATTCGCGGTAAGCCGTCACCAGCTCATCGAACGAAATGTTGCGGAACGCCGGATCGTTGACGTTCGGCGAGATGGACGCAGTGCGGTTGGTCGGCCCCAGCACCCCGGCGACGTAGCGCGGTTTTTCCGGCGTGCGCGCCGTCCACTCATCGGCGCAGGCGCGCGCCAGACAGGCGGCCTGATAGTTAATCTCGGCGGACAGCGACTCCATGTGGTAGTCGGCCATGGCGATGGAGGTCGAGTTGAAAGTATTGGTCTCAAGGATATCGGCGCCCGCCTCGAGATAGGCGTAATGAATGGCGGTGATCACTTCCGGCTTGGTCAGCACCAGCAGATCGTTATTGCCTTTCAGATCGCTGCGCCAGTCGGCGAAACGCTCACCGCGAAAATCGCGCTCATCCAGGCGATAGCTCTGGATCATGGTGCCCATGCCGCCATCCAACACTAAAATGCGCTGCGCTAACTGGCGGCGCAGTTGTTCTACTCGATTCGTCACTGTAACCCCTTCCATTGCCATCCAGCCCATTGCTCAACTGCCGCAAAAACCAACGAGTCATCCTAGCACAGCTTGTAAGGACAAAGGGCCAGGCGACAATTGAGAGTTTTTCAGGTTGTGCGCCAACACCTCCGATGAGCTGGCGGCGACTTGCAATTCATCGACAAAAAACGAAAATGAATTCCATCATACGGAAAAAGGAATCTCACCCATGGCCACCCCTGCTCCCGCCAAACGCGGCAAGAAGCCCCGCGCAGCAGCCCCGGCCGCCAGTGCGGCGACCGGCCAGGTACAATCGTTGACCCGTGGCCTGAAGCTGTTGGAATACATTTCGGAAGCCCAGGGCAACGTGGCGCTGACCGATCTGGCGCAGCAGGCTGGCCTGCCGAATTCCACCACCCACCGCCTGCTCACCACCATGCAGCAGCAGGGATTCGTGCGCCAGGTCGGCGATCTCGGCCTGTGGACCATCGGCTCGCACGCCTTTGTGGTCGGCAGCAGCTTCCTGCAAAGCCGCAACCTGCTGGCGATGGTACATCCGACGCTGCGGCGCCTGATGGAAGAGTCCGGCGAAACCGTCAACCTGGCGGTGCTGGATACCAGCGAGTACCAGGCAATCATCATCGATCAGGTGCAGTGTACGGCGCTGATGCGCATGTCGGCGCCGATCGGCGGTAAACTGCCGATGCACGCCTCCGGCGCCGGCAAGGCGTTCCTCGCCACCCTGCCGGACGATCAGGTGACCAAACTGCTGCACAAGAAAGGCATGCATACCTACACGCCGCACACCCTGACGCCGCACAACCTGAAAGAGGGGCTGGCGCAGATCCGCAAACAGGGCTTCTCCTTTGACGACGAAGAGCACGCGCTCGGCCTGCGCTGCGTGGCGGCCTGTATCTTCGACGAGCACCGTGAAGCCTTCGCCGCCATCTCCATCTCCGGCCCGGTGTCGCGCATCACCGACGATCGCGTGATCGAACTGGGGGCGCTGGTGATCCACGCGGCGAAAGAGATCAGCCTGGCCTACGGCGGCGTGCGCTGATCCTACCCCTCCGAGGGCGCCCCTGCGCGCCCTCTCTCCCGATTCCTTGCTCTGTTGTCAGCATGTAACAGGCTATCGGCATCCTGTTTAGCACACGGGAAAAAAGCTTGAAGCCGATCACAGTTAACGATCCTCACGGCGAAAGCCCATTGCAACCGCTCACACTTCCTTCGACAATGTTACCGATAACATGTTACCGGTAACAATCAAGCTGAACGAAGGTAACGTCACCCGGTGTTTTGGAGCCAAGCCATGACCAACAATCAAAATCGCATTTACGTCGTTATGGGCGTTTCCGGCAGCGGCAAGTCTGCCGTCGCCGCCGCCGCGGCCCGCCAACTCTCCGCCGGCTTCCTCGACGGCGACTTCCTGCATCCGCGCAGCAACATCCTGAAGATGGCCGCCGGCGACGCGTTGAACGACGACGATCGCGCCCCATGGCTGGCCGCGCTCAACGATGCCGCCTTTGCCATGCAGCGCACCAACAACGTGTCGATCATCGTCTGCTCGGCGCTGAAAAAGCAGTATCGCGACCGCCTGCGCGCCGGCAACGGCAACCTGTCGTTTATCTACCTGCACGGCGAGTTCCCGGTGATCGAATCCCGCCTGGCGGCGCGTAACGGCCACTTCTTCAAACCGCAGATGCTGGTCACCCAGTTCGCCGCGCTGGAGCAACCGGGCGCCGACGAAAGCGACGTGATGGCGATCGACATCAACCAACCGCTGGACGCGGTGATCGCCGATACCGTGCGCCATATCCAGAGCTTCCTGCCGCAGGACGTGTGCGCGTGAGTACCGTTACGCTGGTCGGTACCGCAGTCGGCTCGGTTTTACTGCTGTTATTCCTGGTGATGAAGGCGCGCATGCACGCCTTCGTCGCGCTGATGCTGGTGTCCATCGCCGCCGGCATTTTCTCCGGCATGCCGCTGGACCATATCGCCGACACCATGCAAAAAGGCATGGGCGACACGCTGGGCTTTCTGGCGATCGTGGTGGCGCTGGGGGCGATGTTCGGCAAGATCCTGCATGAGGTCGGCGCGCTGGATCAAATTGCGGCGCAATTGCTGAAACGATTCGGACAAAGCAAGGCGCACTATGCGCTCGGCATCGCCGGCCTGATCTGCGCGCTGCCGCTGTTCTTCGACGTGGCGGTGGTGCTGCTGATCGGCATCGTGTTCGCCGTGGCGCGCCGCACCGACGGCAATATCGTCAAGCTGGCGATCCCGCTGTTCGCCGGCGTGGCCGCCGCCGCCTCCTTCCTGCTGCCGGGGCCGGTGCCGATGCTGCTGGCTTCGCAGATGAAGGCCGACTTCGGCTGGATGATCGCCATCGGCCTGGTGGCGGCGGTGATCGGCATGCTGATCGCCGGCCCGCTGTATGGCAGCTTTATCAGCCGTTTCGTCAACTGGCCAATGCCGCCGGAAGAGAACGAGCCGACGCTGACAAAGGGCAATCTGCCGTCATTCGGCTTCAGCCTGGCGCTGGTGCTGTGCCCGCTGGTGCTGGTCGGCATGAAAACCATCGGCGCGCGGCTGGTCACTCCGGGTTCACAGCTGCAGCAGTGGCTGGAGTTTATCGGCCACCCGTTCACCGCCATCCTGCTGGCCTGCCTGATCGTGATTTACGGCCTGGCGAAACCGCGCGGCATGAGCAACGAACAGACGCTGGCCATCTGCTCCGCCGCGGTGCAACCGGCCGGGATCATCCTGCTGATGACCGGCGCCGGCGGGGTGTTCAAACAGATCCTGGTGGATTCCGGCGTAGGGCCGGCGCTGGGTGACGCCATGATCGGCGCCGGCCTGCCGATCGCCGTGGCCGCCTTTGCGCTCTCCGCCATGGTGCGGGTGATTCAGGGCTCGGCCACCGTAGCCTGCCTGACCACCGTCGGCCTGGTACTGCCGGTCACCAGCCAGCTCGGATTGAACGGCGGGCAGCTGGCCGCGCTGGCTATCTGCATCGCCGGCGGCTCCATCGTGCTGAGCCACGTCAACGACGCCGGTTTCTGGCTGTTCGGCAAATTCACCGGCGCCAACGAACTGCAAACGCTGAAAACCTGGACGGTGATGGAAACGATTCTGGGCAGCGTCGGCGGCGCTATCGGCATGATGGCATTCACGATGTTTTAAATCCCAAATCGCCCCCGGCCTTGCACACCAGGGCTGCAAATTACCACCGGGGGCACCGCCACAGGCGGCGACTATAACAACAGCAATGTGAGGAAGGCATGATTAACCCAACCTTGTCCCGTGTCACACAGCGCATCACCCACCGTTCCCAGGCCAGCCGTGCCGCCTATCTGGCGCGTATCGAAGCGGCCCGTTCCCAAACCGTCCACCGCGCGCAGCTGGCCTGCGGCAACCTGGCCCACGGCTTCGCCGCCTGTCAGCCCGATGACAAGACGGCGCTGAAAAACATGGTGCGCAGCGATATTGCCATCATCACCGCCTACAACGACATGCTGTCGGCCCACCAGCCGTACGAACACTACCCGCAGCGGCTGAAACAGGCGCTGCAGGCGGTGGGCGCCGTCGGCCAGGTGGCCGGCGGCGTGCCGGCGATGTGCGACGGCGTGACGCAGGGGCAGGACGGCATGGAGCTGTCGCTGATGAGCCGTGACGTGATCGCCATGTCGGCCGCCGTCGGCCTGTCGCACAACATGTTCGACGGCGCGCTGTTCCTCGGCATCTGCGACAAGATCGTGCCCGGGCTGGTGATGGCCGCCCTCTCCTTCGGCCACCTGCCCGCGCTGTTCGTGCCGGCCGGCCCGATGAGCAGCGGTTTACCCAACAAGGAAAAGGTACGCGTGCGCCAGCTGTACGCCGAGGGCAAAGCCGACCGCCTGGCGCTGCTGGAAGCCGAGGCCGCGTCCTATCACGGCATCGGCACCTGCACCTTCTACGGCACCGCCAACACCAACCAGATGGTGATGGAAGTGATGGGCCTGCACCTGCCGGGCGCCTCTTTCGTACATCCGGACACGCCGCTGCGCGACGCGCTGAACGACGCCGCCGCGCGCCAGGTGACGCGACTGACACCGCCGGCAACTACCTGCCGATCGGCCGCCTGGTGGACGAGAAAGTGGTGGTAAACGGCATCGTCTCGCTGCTGGCCACCGGCGGCTCCACCAACCTGACCATGCATCTGGTGGCGATGGCGCGCGCAGCAGGCATCATCATTACCTGGGACGATTTCTCGGAGCTGTCGGAGGCGGTGCCGCTGCTGTGCCGCATCTATCCGAACGGCCCGGCCGACATCAACCAGTTCCAGGCCGCCGGCGGCGTGCCGCTGGTGGTGCGCGAGCTGCTGCAACATGGGCTGCTGCACGAAGACGTGCACACCGTGGCCGGTTTCGGCCTGCACCGCTACACTCAGGAACCCTGGCTGGATAATGGCCAGCTGGTGTGGCGTGAAGGCGTGGCCGGTTCGCTCGACGCCAGCGTGATCGCCAGCGTCGCTCAGCCGTTTGAGCATCACGGCGGCACCAAAGTGATGGCCGGCAATCTGGGCCGTGCGGTGATGAAAACCTCGGCGGTGCCCGCCGACAACCAGATTATCGAAGCGCCGGCGGTGGTGTTCGACAGCCAGCACGACATCGTGCCGGCGTTCGAAGCCGGCAAGCTGGATCGCGATTGCGTGGTGGTGGTGCGCTTCCAGGGGCCACAGGCCAACGGCATGCCGGAGCTGCACAAGCTGATGCCGCCGCTGGGCGTGCTGATGGATCGCGGCTTCAAAGTGGCGCTGGTGACCGACGGCCGCCTGTCCGGCGCCTCCGGCAAGGTGCCTTCCGCCATCCACGTCACCCCGGAAGCCTATACCGGCGGCCTGCTGGCGAAAGTGCGCGACGGCGATCCGATCCGCGTCAACGGCCGCAGCGGCGAGCTGCAGGTGCTGGTCGACGCCGACGAACTGGCCCAGCGCGCGCCATGCCAACCCGATCTGAGCGCAGAACACATCGGCTGCGGCCGCGAGCTGTTCGGCGCGCTGCGCAGCCAGCTGTCCGGCGCCGAGCAGGGCGCCTGCTGCATCAAATTTTAATCGATAGCCTGGCCGCATCGCCGCCTGGCGGCGGCCACAGAGGAGAACGTCATCATGAACCAATGGAAAACAAGCGCCGAGCAGATCCTGACGGCGGGGCCGGTGGTGCCGGTCATCGTGATCAACAAGCTGGAACATGCGGTACCGCTGGCGAAAGCGCTGGTCGCCGGCGGCGTGCGGGTGTTGGAAGTGACGCTGCGCACCGCCTGCGCCATGGACGCCATTCGCGCCATCGCCCAAGAAGTGCCGGAAGCGATCATCGGCGCCGGTACCGTGATCAATCCCCAGCAGCTGCGTGAAGTGACCGAGGCCGGTGCGCAGTTCGCCATCAGCCCGGGGCTGACCGACGAGCTGCTCAAGGCGGCCACCGCCGGGTCCATTCCGCTTATTCCGGGCATCAGCACCGTTTCCGAGCTGATGCTGGGCATGGATTACGGCCTGCGCGAGTTTAAATTCTTCCCGGCGGAAGCCAACGGCGGCGTAAAAGCGCTGCAGGCGATCGGCGGCCCGTTCCCGCAGGTGCGCTTCTGCCCGACCGGCGGCATCTCACCGGACAATTACCGCAGCTATCTGGCGCTGAAAAGCGTGCTGTGCATCGGCGGCTCCTGGCTGGTGCCGGCGGACGCGCTGGAAAGCGGCGACTACGCCCGCATCACCGAACTGGCGCGCGCCGCCGTCGCGGGCGCCCAGGCCTGATTTACATCGCAGCGGTGGCGGCCGGCAGCGCCGCCCCGCAGCGCTGGCTGAACCGCTGCTTCTTGCGGTAAGCGAACACGTCTTCCACGTGCCCCTCGCGGATGCGCTGCTGCAACCCGCGCCAATACTCAGCGGTAAACAGATCGCTGTGCAACTCCTCAAACACCTGCCGAATGCGCCGATCGCCGCACAGGAAGTGGCGGAACTCCTCCGGGAACACGTCGTTGGGCGCGATGCTGTACCACGGCTCACTGGCCAGCTCGTCCTCCGGATAACGCGGCGGCGGAATGTCGCGGAAGTTAACCTCGGTCATGTAGCAAATTTCGTCGTAGTCGTAGAACACCACCCGCCCGTGGCGCGTCACACCAAAGTTCTTGAACAGCATGTCGCCGGGGAAGATATTGGCGGCGGCAAGCTGCTTGATGGCATTGCCGTACTCTTCGATCGCATCGCGCATCTGCTGATCGTTGGCCTGCTCCAGATACAGGTTCAGCGGCGTCATGCGCCGTTCCATATACAGGTGCTTGATCACGATGCGATCGCCGAGATCTTCCAGTTTGCCCGGCACTTCGCGCTGCAGTTCCGCCAACAGCGCCGGACTGAGGCGCGCCTTGTCGACGACGAAATTCTCGTACTCCTGGGTATCCGCCATGCGCCCGACGCGATCGTGCTCTTTCACCAGCTGATAGCAGGCCATCACCTGCGCCTGCGTCACCTCTTTTTGCGGGGCGAACTCGTCCTTGATCACTTTGAATACCCGGTCGAAAGACGGCAAGGTGAACACCAGCATCACCATGCCCTTCACCCCCGGCGCGATGATAAATTGCTCCTGCGACTGCGCCATAAAGGTCAGGTATTCGCGATAGCATTCGGTTTTGCCATGCTTCTGGCAGCCGATCGCCATGTACAGCTCGGCGGTGGTTTTGCCCGGCAGGATCTCACGCAGCCACTCCACCATCGCCGCCGGCAGCGGCGCGTAGACCATGAAATAAGAACGGGCGAAGCCGAAGACGATGCTGGCCTCAGCCTTACCGGTCAGGCAGGCGTCGATAAACAGCGCGCCCGATTCGCTGTGGTGGATAGGCAGCAAGAACGGATAAACGCCGTCGGCCAGGCGCAGCTTGCCGACCAGCCAGGCGGCCTTGTTGCGGTAGAACAGTTCGTTGGCGATCTGGAAGGTTGCACCCGCCAGCTGCTGTGCGCTGAAGGCGCGTTGCAGCGCCTGAGTGATGTAGCGAATATCGCGCGTCAAATCCTCCCACGGCAGACGCAGCGGCAGATCGCTCAGTACGCTGCGCAGCATCGCCGGCAGATCGCCATTGGGCGTGAAATCGCGCGCCAGCGGACGCGGGATGTCGCGAAAACGCCGCTCCGGCTGCGAACTGAAGACGAACAGCTTGTCCGGCGTCAGATCGCGGTGCTTGAACAGCCGGCAGTAGACCGAGTTAAAGAAGCTTTCGGCGATTTCGAAACGCGGATAGTCCGGTAGCAGGTCGATATAGACCGCTTTGACCCGGCTGGGGAAGTCGGCGTCGAAGTATTTCTGCCCGGTGATGCATTTGAGCTGCTCCACCACCAGGCCGACGTGATGGTCGTACAGATGGATGCGCTTTTTCATCGCCTGCTGCACCGCCGGCCAGTCCGCCTGCTCGAAGCGCTGCTGCGCGCCGGCGGTCACTTCCAGAAAGCGGCCGTACTGCGCATCGAAGCCCTGCAGGATCGTCTGTGCAATCAACAACTCCAGTTTTGCCGCCATCCTTACCCCCGCCAGAAAAAGAAGCCTGCGCATGCAGGCTCCGGGTGAAACGTCTTCAAGCTTGCCGCATCAGAACTGCTGTTCTTCCGTCGAACCGGTCAGCGCGGTGACCGAAGAGGCGCCGCCCTGAATGATGGTGGTGACCTTGTCGAAGTAGCCGGTGCCCACCTCTTGCTGGTGCGACGCGAAGGTGTAGCCGCGATCCACCGCGGCGAACTCCGCCTGCTGCACCTTCTCGACGTAGTGTTTCATGCCCTCGCCCTGCGCATAGGCGTGCGCCAGGTCGAACATGTTGAACCACATGCTGTGGATGCCCGCCAGCGTAATGAACTGATACTTGTAGCCCATGTCCGACAGCGCCTGCTGGAAGCGGGCGATGGTCTGGTCGTCGAGGTTCTTCTTCCAGTTGAACGACGGCGAGCAGTTGTAGGCCAGCAGCTTGCCCGGGTATTTGGCGTGGATGGCGTCGGCGAAGCGCTGAGCGGCATCCAGATCCGGCGTTGAGGTTTCGCACCACACCATATCCGCGTAAGGGGCGTAAGCCAGGCCGCGGCTGATCGCCTGCTCGACGCCGGCATGGGTACGGAAGAAGCCTTCCGCCGTGCGCTCGCCGGTGACGAAGGCGCTGTCATACGGATCGCAATCGGAGGTCAGCAGGTCGGCCGCATCGGCGTCGGTGCGGGCGATCACCAGCGTCGGCACGCCGAGCACGTCGGCCGCCAGGCGCGCGGCGACCAGTTTCTGGATCGCTTCTTGCGTGGGCACCAGCACTTTGCCGCCCATATGGCCGCATTTCTTCACCGCCGCCAGCTGGTCTTCAAAGTGCACCCCGGCGGCGCCGGCGGTGATCATCGCTTTCATCAGCTCGAAGGCGTTCAGCACGCCGCCGAAGCCGGCTTCCGCATCGGCGACGATCGGCAGGAAATAATCGGTGTAGCCTTTGCTGCCCGGCTCAATCTGGTTAGCCCATTGGATCTGATCGGCGCGGCGGAAGGTATTGTTGATGCGCTCGACGACCTTCGGCACCGAGTCCACCGGATACAGCGACTGGTCAGGGTACATGGCCGCCGCGCTGTTGGCGTCCGCCGCCACCTGCCAACCGGACAGGTAGATAGCCTCGACGCCGGCTTTGGCCTGCTGCAGCGCCTGGCCGCCGGTCAGCGCGCCCAGGCAGTTCACGTAGCCTTTGCGCGCCTTGCCGTTCAACAATGCCCACAGTTTGGCGGCGCCGTTTTGCGCCAGGGTGCATTCCGGGTTGACCGAACCGCGCAGGTTGATCACGTCTTCGGCGCTGTAAGGGCGGGTAATGCCGTCCCAACGGGCCGATTTCCATTCCTGTTCCAGCTGCTGGATCTGTTGAGAGCGAGAGGTAGACATAATTTTTATCCTTTCAGTCGTGTAGGGTTGATTGGGAAAACTCAGGCCAGCAGCTCATAGCCGGGCAGCGTCAGGAAATCGATTAATTCATCTTGCGTGGTGATGCGCTCCATCAGGCGCGCCGCCTCTTCGAACCGGCCGGCGTTAAAGCGCGCTTCCCCCACTTCTTCACGCACCACCAACATCTCTTCTTGCAGCATCTGGCGGAACAGCGCCTTGGTGACCGGGCGCCCGTCGCTCAGGCTCTTCTCGTGGTGGATCCACTGCCAGATTGACGTACGGGAGATTTCCGCCGTCGCCGCATCTTCCATCAAACCGTAAATCGGCACGCAACCGTTGCCGGAGATCCAGGCCTCGATGTACTGCACCGCCACGCGGATATTGGCGCGCATCCCCGCCTCGGTGCGTTCGCCGTCGCACGGTGCCAGCAGCTGTGCGGCGCTGATCGGCGCGTCTTGCTCACGCAGCACCTCCAGCTGGTTTTGGCGATCGCCCAATGCTTTGCCAAATACCTCCATCACCGTATCCGCCAGCCCCGGGTGCGCCACCCAGGTGCCGTCGTGGCCGTTGCTGGCCTCCAGCTCTTTGTCCGCCCGTACCTTATTCAACACCCAGTCATTTTTCTCGGCGTCTTTGCTCGGGATAAACGCCGCCATACCGCCCATGGCGAACGCGCCGCGCTTGTGACAGGTTTTGATCAACAGACGCGAATAGGCGCTGAGGAAAGGTTTCTCCATGGTCACCGACTGACGATCCGGCAGCACGCGATCGCCATGATTCTTCAGCGTTTTGATGTAGCTGAAGATGTAATCCCAGCGGCCGCAGTTCAGGCCGACGATGTGGTCGCGCAGGTGGTAGAGAATTTCGTCCATCTGGAACACCGCCGGCAGGGTTTCGATCAGCACGGTCGCTTTGATGGTGCCGCGCGGCAGATCGAAACGATCCTCGGTAAAGCTGAAGACATCACTCCACCAGGCCGCCTCTTCCCAGGACTGGGTTTTCGGCAGATAGAAATACGGCCCGCTGCCCTTGGCCAGCAGCTGGCGATAGTTGTGGTAGAAGTACAGCGCGAAATCGAACAGGCCGCCGGGAATGGCTTCATCACGCCACAGCACGTGTTTTTCCGGCAAATGCAGGCCGCGCACGCGAGCGATCAATACCGCCGGGTTCGGTTTCAGCTGGTAGATTTTGCCTGCTTCATTGGTGTAGGAAATGGTGCCGTTAACCGCATCGTGCAGGTTAATTTGGCCGTCGATGACTTTGTCCCAGCTTGGCGCCAGCGAGTCTTCGAAGTCCGCCATGAATACTTTTACGTTGGCATTAAGCGCATTGATCACCATCTTGCGCTCAACCGGCCCGGTGATCTCGACCCGGCGGTCACGCAAATCTTGTGGAATGCCGCGGATCTGCCAGTCACCTTCACGAATGGAAGTGGTTTCCGAAATAAATCCCGGCAGTTCGCCGCGATCGATATTTTGCTGCCAGCGGACACGCGCCGCCAGCAGCTCGTTGCGCCGCGGCGTGAATTTCCCCACCAGTTCCGCCAGGAATTCAACCGCTTCATCGGTCAACACCTGGCGCTCCGCTGCGGCGAAACCCTGCGTAAACCTTAACTCCGTGCCTGCTATCTGTTGTGTCATGACCTTGCTCCTTCCCATCGTTGCGCTCGCGCGACCGGCGCATTTTCATCAGAAATCACTGTGGATCAGGGTGGATGAAACGATCCTCAACTGGTCAGATCTCATCCCGATAGCTCTAAGAATACTCAACAAAAAATAAAAATCAAAAACCATTTCCATTTTATTATTAAATATTTTATTAACACTTTATTATCAATTGGTTAGATAAAATAACAATAATGACAGGTAAGGAAACTGGTTCCAGTAATTTAATAAAGACACACTAACGCCTTGTCAGGAAATGGTTTTTTGGATCAAAGGACGGATAAAAAGAGGATCGTGCAGAGGATCAACGGCGCGGCGGCCTCGATTCAGCCGCCGGCAGACAGAAAAGATCAGTCGAGAGTCGGATTCATATGGCGCAGATCGTAAGGTGTGATCTGGTAGACGTAATAGTTGAGCCAGTTGGAAAACAGGAGGTGGCCATGGCTGCGCCAGGTGGCTTTCGGTGTCAGTGCGGGGTTGTCATCGGGGAAATAGTTGAGCGGTACGGCAGGATCGAGTCCGGCATCATTGTCCCGACAATACTCCCCCGCCAGAGTCAACGTATCGTATTCCGGATGGCCGGTGACGAATGCCAGGCGCTTATCTCTGCTGGCGAACAGGTAGGCGCCAGCCAGCTCGGATTCGGCCAGAATATCCAGGTCGGTATATTGGCGAATCACCTCGGTCGGGAAATCGGCATAACGTGAATGTGGCGCCAGAAAGCTTTCGTCGAAGCCTCGCGTCAGCAACGCATGCTGCTGCAGCGTCTGGTGTGGGTAAACGCCGGAGAGCTTCACCTCGCGCGTCATCTTGGGAATGCCGTACAGGATGTTCAACGCCGCCTGTACCGCCCAGCACACGAACAGCGTGGAGGTAACGTGGTGCTTGGCCCAGTCGATCACGCGTTCGATCTGCGGCCAGTAGGCAACATCGCAGAAATCGACCAGCCCCAGCGGCGCGCCGGTGACGATCAAACCGTCGAAGTTCTCGTTCTGGATATCCTCGAAGTCACAATAGAAGTTGTTCAGATGCTCGGCCGGCGTGTTCTTCGATTCGCGGCTGTCGATACGCAGCAGCTGGATATCAATCTGCAGCGGCGAGTTGGACAGCAGGCGCAAAAACTGGTTTTCCGTTTCGATCTTCTTTGGCATCAGGTTGAGGATCAGCACTTTCAGCGGCCTGATTTCCTGTGTTTTTGCCCGCGAGGATGTCATCACGAAGACATTCTCACCGCGCAAGAAATTGACCGCAGGTAACTCATCAGGAACACGAATCGGCATTGCTTAACCCTCACACATCCATTTATACGTTTAGACTTCTAGATGCCCGAAGATAGCGTTTTTTTCCGTCGATGTCGAGCATTCGGCGGAAAGGTGAAAATGTTTCATTGCGCGCTCTGCGCCAAGGTATGAGGAGCGGGAGTAAAGGAACTGAAAAGCAAAAAGGCCACGCTCGTGCAGAACGCCAGATAACAGACAAAACAAAAAGCCCCATGCTTTCGCATGAGGCTTGTTGTTTTATTTGATGCTTGGCAGTGTCCTACTCTCGCATGGGGAGACCCCACACTACCATCGGCGCTACGGC
>OKQK01000242.1_pt1 | contig 15188 bp, 16 predicted proteins | sample 1609911 | NCBI WGS metagenome assembly OKQK01 (sample SAMN04436595, study PRJEB24849) | human gut metagenome | biome: human gut; feature: NICU; material: stool | host: Homo sapiens | place: USA: Saint Louis, MO | collected 2009-11-17 | reverse complement strand
GACGCGATGGATATCCATAAAGTAGGGGTGAATAACTACCGTAACGCGATCGCCTGCGTGCTGCAGGACGACCGGCTGTTCTCCGGGTCCATTGCGGAAAACATCAGCGGGTTTGAGGTCAATGCCAATAAAGAGCTGATCATGGCCTGCGCGATACACAGCAATATCCACGATGAAATCATGCAGATGCCGATGGGCTACGAAACCCTGATCGGCGAGTTGGGCAACGGCATCTCCGGCGGGCAAAAGCAACGTCTGTTTATTGCACGCGCCCTCTACCGGCGACCAAGCGTGCTGTTTATGGATGAAGCGACCAGCCATCTGGACGTTGAGAATGAATTGGCGATCAATCGGGCGATATCTTCGCTGAATATCACGCGCGTGATTGTCGCCCACAGAAAATCGACGATCGACTCGGCGGATAGGGTGGTGGCGCTGGGGGCCGCGAGCGGCGGCTAACGCTCGCCCGGCAACCCAGGCTGTCCCCGCGGCCAAAATCGCGGTAAAATGCAGCAGTTGACCTTATCGCACGCCATCAGGCCGCCGTACTCGCTATGAAAATGCGCAAACCGCGCCGTCCGCCCGGGCGGTGGATCTATTACATCCTGCATGAAGACATGCTGTGGCCCTGCCCGGTCAAATGGGAGTGGGAGAGCGGCTATAACGCCTGGCTGCCGTTTTACTATTCCCCCACGCTGGAGTTCGTCGCCGGCAACCCCGCCCGCGCCACCAAGGTCAGCAGCGGTCGGCGTTAAGCGTTCAGCGCGTGCTGCTCGCCTTGCCGCCCGGCATCCGCTCACCTAAGATCATTGCATCACCCACAGGTTTTCCGGGAGCTCCCATGTCTACTCTGTTTCGCACTTCTCTTTGCGGCGCGGTGGCGTTGCTGCTGCTGGCGGGCTGTCAGCAAACGGCGCATAAACCGACGCCGCCGCTGCAGGCGCAGTTGGATCACATCGCTTCGATGCTGGCCGGCGGGCACTTCCTGCGCGTGGACTGCGGGCGCAGCGATGTGCCGGACGATGTCAAATTGCAACGCACCGCGATGCGAGCGGCGCAGCATCGCGGCTGGGATACGCAGGCGGCAGGGTATCGGCAGCTGCCGGCGCTCACCCAGGCGCGCTACCTGACTCTGCAGCAGGACAATCAGCTGCTGACGGACAAATGCACCACGCTCAGCCGCAGCACCGCACGCTTTATCGCGGCGGCGCAGGCCGATCAGGAAGACTACATGGAGTAGCGCGACGGTGTGCCTTTCGGGCGCTCGTCGCGGGCGCCCAAAAATTCTTTGCAGGATAACGATTTATCGCTCATCATTTGAAATGATGTTTCACTTTTATCCATCGAGCCCACCTTGAACCTGTATGCCGCCCTGAGTCAGCGCGTGGAAAATACGCCCTGGTACGCCAAACGGAAAAGCTACCGCGTGCTGTTCTGGCGCGAAATCACGCCGCTGGCGGTGCCCATTTTTCTGGAGAACGCCTGCGTTCTGTTGATGGGGGTGCTGAGCACCTTTCTGGTGAGCTGGCTCGGTAAAGAGGCGATGGCCGGGGTGGGGCTGGCGGACAGCTTCAACATGGTGATCATCGCCTTTTTCGCCGCGGTAGATCTCGGCACCACCGTGGTGGTGGCCTTCAGCCTCGGCAAGCGCGATCGTCGGCGGGCGCGCGCGGCGGCGCGTCAGTCCCTGGTCTTGATGACCGGCGTGGCGCTGCTGTTGGCGGCAGGCATCCATCTGGCGGGCGAACCGATCATCGATGTGATCGCCGGGGCGGCCTCGCCGGAGGTGAAGGCGCTGGCGCTCTCTTACCTGCAGACCACGGTGTGGAGCTACCCGGCGGCGGCGATTGCGCTGATTGGCAGCGGCGCATTGCGCGGCGCGGGCAACACCAAGATCCCGCTGCTGATCAACGGCGGCATGAATATCCTCAATATCATCATCAGCAGCATTCTGATTTACGGCATGCTCGGCTGGCACGGGCTGGGCTTCGTCGGCGCCGGGCTGGGGCTGACGATTTCCCGCTATATCGGTGCCATCGCCATTCTCTATGTGCTGGCGATCGGTTTTAACCCGGCGCTGCACATCACGCTGAAAAGCTATTTCACGCCGCTGAAGATGAGCATCCTGTGGGAAGTGCTGGGGATCGGCATTCCCGCCAGCGTCGAATCGGTGCTGTTCAACGGCGGCAAGCTGCTGACGCAGATGTTCGTCGCCGGCATGGGCACCAACGTGATCGCCGGCAACTTCATCGCTTTTTCTATCGCTTCGCTGATCAACTTGCCGGGCAACGCGCTGGGCTCTGCCTCGACCATCATCGTGGGGCGGCGGCTCGGCAAAGGCGAGATCGGCCAGGCGGAGCGGCAGCTGCGCCATATTTTCTGGCTGTCGACCCTCGGGCTGACCGCCATCGCCTGGGGCACGGCGCCGCTGGCCGGTGTCTTTGCCGCGTTCTATACCTCGCAGGATGACGTAAAAACGGTAGTGAAAACCCTCATCTGGCTCAACGCCGCCTTTATGCCGATCTGGGCTGCTTCCTGGGTGTTGCCCGCCGGGCTGAAAGGCGCGCGCGACGCCCGCTTCGCCATGTGGGTGACGATGCTGGGCATGTGGGGCTGCCGCGTGGTGGCCGGCTATGTGCTGGGCATTGAACTGGGCATGGGCGTGGTGGGCGTCTGGCTGGGGATGTTTCTCGATTGGGCGGTGCGCGGCGCTTTGTTTTACTGGCGCATGGTCAGCGGGCGCTGGCTGTGGAAATATCCGCGGGTCAGGCGCACGGACGCCGGATAGTCTCGTCCGTGCGAAGCCTGCCGGTAGCCTGGGGGACACCGGCAGGAAAAACGCGTTCAGAGGGAAGGGTACCAGCGCAACGACTTATTGACCGGCCCCGGCGTGACCAACACTTTGCCCCGGCCGGCCAGATTCAACAGCAGGTTGCGCGCCTGATAGATGGTGATGTCGTTAGACTCGGCCAGCTGGCGAGTGGTGGGCCACTCGCCGGGGGGCGGGGGGGCCGCACCGTTGGCCACAGGGCAGAGGCGGTGCAGCGTGGTTAATAAATGCTGCTGCAGGTTTTGTAATTCTTGTTGTTTTGGCGTGCGTTTTATCATGTCAGCCTCCCTTAAGCCTCAGCCGAGTTTTGATATAACGGTAAGCGTCTCCCGGACAATAATGCTCTGTTCCGGCAATACCCTTCTTGAACCGGTCGCGAACGCCTGCCTGAACCCGATATTTCCGTTGCGATAATCCCGCGGCACTCACCGATCAGAAGGGGTAACGGGGTGGCTAAATGCTCAGCCTGCTGTATGTAATGGCTGTAATTCATATCTTTTCTCCATTATTTACTGCCCGGTGCCGGTTTTTACCGGACCGAATTGATAAGCCTCCCTTTCCTTTTCCGGATCATTATAACGCAAATAGAAAAAAGGCGATCAATAATGTCGCGTGATATATATTTTACGAGATAATTGACTGGCGTTGTTAATTTTACGATCTGTTGTTTCGCAAAAATATATTTGCCCTGTGGTTTTTGGGCTTATATCTCGTATTTATTGCTTTTGCCGGAAATGACTTTTCAAATTGTCGCGGTTTTTGTAACAATATTCGGGCCAAGACAAGCGAATAAGTTAAATCTTAGTGTAATTTTCATGATGGGTAGTAAATTTTGTGGAAATTTAAAGATTTGATTTTTTTCTTTCTCGTCAGCGTGAGTTTTGCTGAATACCTAAAATGGGTAATGATGAAATAAAATACGCGATTTAATTATCGTGAGGGTTTGCTTTGTCTGCGGATAATACCGTTTTCATTCTGGATTATATAAATAACTGTTAAAGGAACGGGAGCGATCCTGCGCTTTTACATAAATTAAAGGAATAAGTGAATTATGAAACTGAACAAAATCATGCTGGCAGCGGCTCTGGCGTTTGGCGTTTCTTCTCTGGCGCATGCCGGCGATCAGGGGCATGGCAAAGTGACGTTTACCGGTTCCATTATTGATGCGCCTTGCTCCATTTCTCCTGAGACCGTGGACCAGACCGTGGATATGGGCCAGGTTTCCAACGTTGCGTTGAAAAATGGCGGCAAATCGGCGCCACGCCAGTTCGATATCAAACTGGAACAGTGCGACAACTCGACGCTGAAAACCGTCACGACCACCTTCGAAGGCAAAGCCTCTGCCGCCAACAAGGATCTGCTGGGCATCGTCGGCACCGCCAGCGGCGCCAGCATCGCCATCACCGACACCGCCAGCAATCCGATCAAGCTGGGCACCGCCACGGCTCCGCATAACCTGGGTGCCGGTACCAACACGCTGCGCTTTGCGGCTTACCTGCAGGGCGACGGCGCTTCCGCCAGCGTGGTTCCGGGTGATTTCACCGCCGTAGCCGACTTCAAGCTGGCTTACCAGTAAGCCTGCGCCATTGGCGTGACTTTTTGCATGCGGGGGTTCCCCGCATGCATTTTTCCAAGATGGAAGGGCAGTTGTCAGGAGGTTCAGTGCGCCGATTTATTCACCCTTTAGTGTCTCCTTGCATATTGATGGCCACGCTGATGAGCCCGGCCGTGTCGGCGGCGCCCAGCTCTCAAGGCTGGGGGCGCGTAAATATGCAAGGAGCCATTATTGATACCGCTTGCGCGATCGCCGCCGGCAGCCGCGAACAGACTATCGATATGGCCGTAATGCCGACGGGAAATATGATGCGTGACGGTTTGGGCAATACACATGCCTTCACCATTGAATTAATCAACTGCACGCTTGAGCGCCCGAAGCCGAATTTACCGGACTGGCGGCAGTTTCAGGTGGTTTTCGACGGTGATGCCGAGGGCGATTTATTCGGCGTGCACGGCGAAGCGAAAGGCATCGCGCTGCAAATATCCGATGGCCTGGGGAATATTGCCGCGCCAGGTCGGCCGTTGCCGCTTGGCGATATAACGCCAGGCAGCATGTCGCTTAATTATTCCATAAAGCTGGTTGCCAATAATCAACCGATGCGTGCAGGGAATTATTTTTCCGCCGTGCGTTTTAAGCTGGATTATTACTGAGCGCTGCGATTGCGGCGAGCCGCAACGCCAGAATTATACGATATAAGGTTAGGGATATGATGTTGTCGCCTGCTGGGAAGCTATTTCGTTTTCAGGTGCTGGGGTTATGTATCACGCTGGCGCTGGGAAGTTCATCAACGTGGGTATATGCCGAAGACGGTATTCAGTTTAATGCCGACATTTTGGACGTGAACGATCGCAAAAATATCGACCTAAGCCAATTTTCCCGCAGTGGATACATTATGCCGGGAAGTTACAGCATGGTGGTTCATCTCAATAAAAGCGAGTTACCCGAGCAGAAAATCCCTTTTTATCCGCCGGACAACGAACCTGACGGCAGCCGCGCCTGCGTCGGCAAAGCGCTGGTCGATCAGCTGGGGCTGAAATCGGCGGCGATGCAAACGCTCACCTGGTGGCATCAGGGAGAGTGTCTGGATGAGTCCAGCCTGAAAGGGATGGTGTCGCGCGGCGATCTGGCGACGGGTGCGCTGTATTTAAGCGTGCCGCAGGCCTACCTGGAATACAGCTCGGAAGACTGGGATCCGCCGTCGCGTTGGGATGAAGGCATTCCGGGCCTGCTGTTCGATTACAACGTCAACGCCCAGAGCCGGCAGCAGCAGCAGGGCGGCACGCGGGGGTACAGCGTCAGCGGCAACGGCACCGCCGGCGCCAACCTCGGCGCCTGGCGCCTGCGCGCCGACTGGCAGGGGCAGGTGAACCATCAGACCGGCAGCGGGCAATCGACCGACAAACGGTTGGACTGGAGCCGTTACTACGCCTATAGGGCCGTTTCCGCGCTGCGCTCGCGCCTGACGTTGGGTGAGGATTATCTGGATTCGGGCATTTTCGACAGCTTCCGCTTCTCCGGCGTGAGCCTGGTGTCGGACGACAACATGCTGCCGCCCAACCTGCACGGCTATGCGCCTGAGGTAGTCGGGATTGCCAAGACCAACGCCAGAGTTGTTATCAGCCAGCAAGGCCGGGTTATCTATGAAACCCAGGTGGCGATGGGGCCATTTCGCATCCAGGACATCAGCGAAGCGGTATCTGGCGAACTGGATGTGCGGGTAGAAGAGCAGGACGGCAGCGTGCAGGAGTTCAAGATGAACACCGCCAGCATTCCTTACCTGACGCGCCCCGGCTCGTGGCGCTTCAAGCTGGCCGCCGGCAAACCTTCGGACTGGCAGCACCATTCGCGCGGGCCGCTGTTCGGCACCGGCGAGTTCTCCTGGGGCGTCAGCAACGGGTGGTCGCTGTATGGCGGGGCGCTGCTGGGCGGCGACTATAACGCGCTGTCGCTGGGGATAGGCCGCGATCTGATGATGTTCGGTGCGCTGTCGTTCGACGCCACCCAGTCGCGGGCGCGGTTGCCGCAGCGGGATGAAACGCTGAGCGGCGGCTCTTATCGCGTGAGTTATTCGAAAACCTTCGACGAGCTGGACAGTCAGGTCACCTTCGCAGGCTATCGCTTCTCGGAGGAGGACTTCATGAGCATGGGCGAATACCTCGATGCGCGCTATTACGGCAGCCGGGTCGGCAACAACAAGGAGATGTACACCATCACCTTCAACAAGCAGTTCCGCGAACTGGGGTTGAGCACCTATCTCAACTACAGCCACCAAACCTACTGGGATCGGGCGCCGAACGATCGTTACAACCTGATGGTATCGCGCTACTTCGACATCGGCGATTTCAAGAACGTCAGCGTGTCGCTGTCGGCCTATCGCAACCGTTATAACGAGCGCAACGACGACGGGATGTATCTGTCGCTGTCGCTGCCCTGGGGCAGTGCAGGCACGCTCAGTTACAACATGACGCTCGATCGCGAAGAGAACGCTCACCGGGTCGGGTACTACAACCGGGTCGATGAACACAACAACTATCAGATCAGCGCCGGCGCCGCACGCAGCGGAGCGACGGCCAGCGGTTATTACAGCCATCAGGGCGACATGGCGCAGATCAACGCCAACGCCAGCTACCAGGCCGGCCGCTACAGCGCTGTCGGCATCGGTGCGCAGGGCGGCCTGACGATGGCGGCGGAAGGGGCGGTGCTGCACCGCGTCAATACGCCGGGCGGTACGCGCTTGCTGCTCGATACCGAAGGCGTCGCCGGTGTGCCGGTACGTGGCTACGGCAGTACGGTGCTGACCAACCGTTACGGCAAGGCGGTGGTGGCGGATGTAAATAGCTACTACCGCAACAAGGCCAGCATCGATCTCAACAGCCTGAGCGACAACGTCGAGGCGACGCGTTCCGTGGTGCAGGCCACGTTGACCGAGGGGGCCATCGGCTACCGCAAGTTTGAAGTGATTGCCGGTGAGAAGGCGATGGCGATCGTCAAGCTGGCGGACGGCAGCGAGCCGCCGTTTGGTGCCACGGTGCTGAATGCCCGCAAACAGGAGACCGGCATCATCAATGACGGCGGCAGCGTTTACCTGTCCGGCCTTAACCCCGGCGAGCGCATGAGCGTGCACTGGAACGGCGCGGCGCAGTGTGAAATCCAGCTGCCGTCGCCGCTGCCGGCCGAAATGTTGATGAACACGTTGCTGCTGCCTTGCCGTCCTCTTGCCGGCAGCAAGCCGGCGGCTGACGCCAACTGACATACACCCGGCGGAGCCCGCTCCGCCGCTAAACCGCCGGGGCGGGCTCGTCCGCTTACGGCCGACTGGAACCGTGAAGACATGATGAATCTGACTATGACCAGAAAGACCGTTTTCCTTGTGGGCCCGCTCGCCGCCGCGTTGACGATCGGCGCGGTCAGCCTGCCCGCTCATGCGGCTATCGCGCTGGATCGCACGCGCGTGATTTTCGACGGCGACCTGAAAACGGTCAGTCTCAACATCAGTAACCAGAACAAACAGTTGCCGTATCTGGCGCAGGGATGGATCGAAGACGATCGCGGCAACAAAATCCAAAGCCCTTTCACCGTGCTGCCGCCGGTGCAACGGGTGGAGCCGGGCAAACCGAGCCAGGTGAAGATCCAGTCGCTGCCGGCCGCGCGTCAGCTGCCGCAGGACAGGGAGACGCTGTATTACTTCAACCTGCGCGAGATCCCGCCGCGCAGCAATAAGCCGAACACGCTGCAGATAGCGCTGCAGACGCGCATCAAACTGTTCTATCGCCCAGCGGCGGTTATGCCGACCCAGGCGCAGATGGCCACTCCATGGCAGGAGCAACTGACTCTGAGCAAGCAGGGCGATAAATACCAGGTGAACAACCCGACGCCGTATTACGTCACCCTGGTGGATGCGGGCAGCAGAAAAGGGGGGGTAGGACTGAAAGGGTTTGAGCCGTTGATGGTGCCGCCCAAAGGCAATGCATCATTGAATGTGAACGCATCCGCGCTCGGCAGCAATCCTGTGTTGACCTACATCAATGACTACGGCGGCCGACCGCAACTGACGTTTAACTGCAGCGGCAACGCCTGCCAGGTCGCGCCGGAGAAGAGCAAGTCGTAGCCGGCCTACTGCAATGGACGCACGGAGACAAGAGCATGCGAGACACGAACAACAAACTGGGCAGACTTGATTGGCAGTACTACCTGGCGCTAGCGACATTGGCGTTGATGATGCCGGTCAGTATTGCGGCCGCGCTGTGGTTGTTGCCAGAGGCCCGTGGACAGTCGTTGGATGGCCAATACTCCGATAGCGCCAGTGGCGTGCTGCATGTGCGTGGCGCGCTGACAGAAAGCGCCTGCCGGCTGGAGATGGGCAGCGTCAGACAGGATATATCGTTGGGTGAAACTGGCACCGGTCGCCTGCAGCAAACGGGCGATCAGGGTGTGGCGGTCGGGTTCGAGCTACGGCTGCAGGATTGCCTGCGTAGCCCGGTTGGTGGGCGAGATAGTCGTACCGGCGCCCTGAGTTGGGCAGCGAATCAGCCCGCGGTCACGGTGAGCTTCAGCGCGCCGGCGGATGTTGAGAATCCCCAGTTAGTACAGGTCCGAGGGGCCTCAGGTCTGGCCCTGCGCCTGCTGGATGACGCTGGTCAGGATATTCGTCTCGGTAGCCGCGGGCAGCCCTTGCTGCTGACGCCCGGTCAAAACAGTCTGATCTACACGGTAAGACCGGAGCGGACTGCGGCGATGCTCAATCCCGGCGCCTACACCGCTACGGTCGATTTTCGGTTGAGCTATGACTGATAAGGAAGAATACATGCGCTGGATAGCTTATGCGAGTAAGGCCGGCTTGCGGGGGATCTTCCTGTCGGCGTCCGCACTGACGATACTGGCGCTCAGCGCGGCTGCTCAGGCCAATACCACGATCACCGTTTCGGGTTCGGTCATCAATCCCGCCTCCTGTGTGATCAATGACAACCAAACAATCAATGTGGAATTCGGAAACGACGTCATCACCACCCGCGTCGACACCGATGTATACGGAAGTAGCTACTTGAAATCGGTGGTGTACACACTGCAGTGCAAAAATGCCAGTAAAGTCAGGATGAAGGTCGAGGGGAATACGGCTCCCTTCAATAACAAGATACTGAAGACCGAACAAAATGACTTGGGAGTAGCGCTGCGTATCGGCGACAGCCTGATGGCCGTCAACAGCACCGTATATCAATTCGACTATCCGAACTCGCCTCAATTGGTGGCGCTGCCGGTCAAGCGATTGGGGGGACTGCTGAGCGCGGGCGAATTCAACGCCGGCGCCACAATGGTCTTGAGTTTTCCTTAAATGCAAATGCCGCAGGGGATAAACATGGTCGTACCACGTTCTCTATTAATGATATCTCTTCTTGTCAGCGGTGCGATTTCAACCGCCGGCGCAGCCGAGAACATGCATTTTTCCGGCACGCTGATAGCCCCTCCACCATGCACCATTAATAACAACCAGATGGTGGATGTGGACTTCGGGCAGCGTGTCGGTGTGAAAAAGGTGGATGGAAAAAACTATTTGCAAACGGTCGACTATCAGATCACCTGCGAGCCCGGCACCGGCGGGCTCGTCCTGGGATTGACTGTGACCGGAATCCCCTCGGCGTTTGATGAGGCGGCATTAAAAACGAACAAGTCAGACCTGGGGATCCGATTATTGCAGGCAGGACAGCCGTTCACACTGAACAAGCGTATTGCCATTGACGCCGCTAACCCGCCGCTACTGCAGGCGGTACCGGTAAAGAAACCGGGGGTTGAACTGAGCGCAGGGGCCTTCGAGGTTCTGGCAACGTTACTGGCAGATTATCAATAGGAGAAACACCGTGGGCCAGAACATGATTTCACTGGGCGGTCTGCTCATGACGTTGCTGGTGGCATCTTCCTGGGTCGGAGCGGCCGAGAACTTCAAACTGCATGGGGCGTTGGTGGCAGAGCCTTGTTCCCTGGAAGCGGGGGATGAGAGCATCGAGCTGGATTTCGGCAGCGTGGTAGACAAGTACCTTTACCAACATCAGCGCACGAACAGCAAGGCATTCTCGTTGCGTTTGGCTGACTGCGATACCAGCCTGGGGAAAACGGTGAAAATTAGTTTTGGCGGGGTGGAGAGTCTGGCCTTGCCAGGTTTGTTGGCGTTGACTGATGGCAGTCTGGCGAAGGGGATAGCAGTCGGATTCGAAACTTCAGCGGGGCAAACGCTTGGGCTCAATGCGTGGAGCCCACGAGAGGCGCTGATAAATGGCGACAATACGGTTGCATTGCAGGCCTATATTCAGGCCGAACCGGATGCGATAGCCAACAGGAACATTCTGCTCGGCACCTTTTATGCCATCGCTACCTTTTCCCTGCAGTACGAGTAGTGTTCCGTGAACGTGCAACCTGCGCCACGAATGATTAGCGACTGATGGATAACCAAGATGAGCATATACAAGAAAACCGGCCTCCTGTTGGCGATGTTCTACATGAACTCAAGTTGGGCGGCCTATCAGGTAGATATACAGAGAACTATTACCTATGACGGCATCTACTACCGTGCTCATGGGTTTTTATTCGACTGGTTCGGTGATGATCCAACGTCGAATCCATGTTATCGAAAGAGCTGCGACCTTGGCATGCAACTCCATTCGTTCAACCCAATCACCGGTGCCGTAGGCGGCCCCATAGGATCTGCCTCCTATTTCGTTTCCAATCCCCCATGGCTGTCGAGCGCGTCAAGCCTCGGCGAGGTTGGCAAGGGAATTCGCGGCATATTGCCCATAGAGCGGTTGTTGATGCAAACCACCAGCAACACGTTACCGGAGCTTGTTGCAGTATGTCTGGTCTACCGTAGTGGCGGCGTATCGCAGAAATATGCGGATCTTTGCGGATTCAGCGGCGAGGGTCCGAAGGACAAACCGGTTTGGTGCGAGCCCCGTTCTGGTGCAGTTAGCTTGAACTATGGCCCTATTAATAGCGAAGAACTAGACGGCAAGACAAAGTCCTCCCCCTACATCGTCTGGTGCAACCGAGATGTTACGGCGAAGATATATGTCAAGGGTCTCACCAACGGCCGTCTTTACCTGAGAGGCGACCAAAGTCTCTATGCAGATCTGACGATCAATGCCAAAGAGCTGAGTTCGGGTTTGACGCAGAGCTTCAGGGAAGGGAGAGAAGAGACGTTCACTATTCAATCAACACTCGGCAGCGCTGGTGCCGTTGTTCCTGGTGACTTCAGAGGAAGTACCGTGGTTTACGTCGATATATTATGACCCGCAATAGCCGAGCAAGAGCATATTCTGAGTGGACCTCGGCAAGGAAATTTAATACTAGAAACTTTAATTATGACTGTTGCCTAGAGGGGGCGGGATGCGATATTCGACTATTTTACGCGGCGCAACTATTCAAATGTTATGGCTATTAGCCGTATGTCTTGCGGCATTTGTTAGCCAAGCCAAGGCAATTACACCAGTGACTATTTCAGGAACGATAATGAATCATGCATGCACCTTAAAGCCCGGAGATGAGAATATAGAGCTGGACTTTGGGAATGTGGTAAACAAGAACATATATCAGAACCAACGTACTGATGGGGATGTTTTTACATTGAATTTTGAAATGTGTGACTCAACGATTAGTAACGGAGTAAAAATTAGCTTTAGTGGCTTGCCAAACCAGCAGCTTCCTGAGCTTCTGGCTTTGTCCGCAGGTAGCCAGGCAAAGGGCATTGCCATCGGATTAGAAACACTGTCAGGAGAAGCTCTGCCCATTAACACTAAGGGGAAGAAAATTGGATTGGTGGATGGAGACAATGCAATTTCGTTTAAGGCCTATATAAAGGGGGAGCCCTCTGCAATCGAAAGAAAAGAAATTCAACCGGGAGCCTTCATTGCCCTCGCATCTTTTGAATTTAGTTATGACTAAGTCTTTATTTTATTAATTAGAGGTTAAATATCTTTATGTTCGGGCGGTGTTTCTCTGTTTTACTTCTGTTGGCTTTTTTTGAGATGGTCAGACCGGCCTTTGCTGGGCTATATCCAATAATCACTGACGTTACGACAACTCGCATTAACTTCAATACATCCGAGTATAGATTCAAGCAGCAGCTGGTCGATATTGGTGCACTAGCAGATATGCCAGCACCACCAGGCTCATGGACCGGCCTCACTCACAAACATATAAATTACCGCGGGGCAGCAGCACAAGCGCAAGTCACTGCCCAGGTTGGCCATGTGAAAGTTATTACGGGTGAAACTATCGGTCAGGCGGCTGTTCGGGCCTACAATTCAGGAGCGCAAGGCGTGAACATAATGTGGCATATCGGAGAACAAGATACCAGAGAGTGCATTGGATATATGAACGGCCCTCAGCCGATAAGCCCATGGGATAGCGTTATCATGCCAGTAGGAAGCTGTGTTTTTGTCCCCCCGGCTGAACAGTTCTGCAATATATCAAGTCCTTCGGTCAGTTTAGAACATGGCATATTGACATTGGGGATGGGAGACTCGACTGCGAGTTACGATATGAGCTTAATTTGCACCGCCCCTATGAAAATACGGATCTCATTTGGTCAAGATGTTGTTCTTTTAAGCAATGGCCTTCGGTCGAAATTGGCGGTGCCGGCTGCTGTAAATGGATTTGTAAGCATGCTGGCAGGAACAAATAAAACTGAGATAACCAGCACCATTAACGTCCCTAAAAATGCCAAAACCGGCCAATTTTCTGGTTCTAGTGTTGTTTATATTGAGTACTATTAATTAAAGATACGGAAAGAACACACTGAGTGTGCGATCAGAGCAATTTGCGCCCAGGCATTTTATGCAATATCAAACAACAACGAAGCTAGGCTACGCCTGGCTGGTGGCCTGTCCTCTCAATTAAAGGTAGGCGGTGAAGATGCGTTACGGGAATGTGCGCTCCCAGCGCTACCGGTGAGCATCTTGTGGAAATTAACTCGGCGTTGCGAAGTGCTGGGGAATCAGTAATGAAGGGCACTCTCACGAAGCAAATTTGCTCTCATGGAGCATTTCTGATTGAGCATTCTGAGGGGAGCCTATGGCCATGGGTGGTCGCTATTTTTACTACGAAAACACCGTCGTTATAAAAATGAAAATGACCGCAAGAATCAATAGAAAAAAGAGGAAAAAATATGAACAGGACGGTGAGTATTTTTATTCAAGACAACGACGCTTTTTTTACCAAGGGGATGAAATCTCTGCTTGAAAGTTATTTCTCTCAACAGGGGATCTCAACTCTATTCATCCATGCCGGGGTTGAGTATTCGCAAATAGACTTGGCCTTCATATCGACACCGCTGACGAAAAGAGCCTGCTATTGTCATATGATGCCGTTGGCCGTCCATCACGGCACCCGGTTTTTTACCGTCAGAGAGCGGTGGCACCATAGCCACAATAATCTTCCGCGGTGTGGCCTGGAATACGGTACCTTGTATCGCCAGGCGCCAAACACTGCCATCGCCCAATTGCTGGAGAAGACGATGCAACAACCCTTGGCAAGCAAGCGAGTGAAGTGCAGTGCTTGTTTGGGGGGCCACCTGACGCGCCGAGAAAAAGAAGTACTGTCATACCTGCGCACCGGGGCAAGCCAGAGCGAAACGGCCAAGAAAATGCACCTCAGCGTGAAGACCATAAATGCTCACAAGCAGTCCATGATGAAGAAGATGGACCTGAGAAAGAAGCAGGACTTTATCTACTGGGTATTAAAGAATGTCCCAAAAGGTGCATCTCACCCTGACTAAGGAGTGAAATGGATTGCATCACATTGATTTATAAAAATAACCGGCCTCATTCTGCGGCGTTTTTTTTGAAGCCAGCGGCGATGTATACCACCGTCCCTGGCGGCAGAGCACATGACTGTCGCAATAGCAACGGCGCCTTTCAATCGAGGCGTTGGGTACCAGATAGATGAGCCAGGGGCAGTACAGCACGCGCTGTCAGATTGGTGTAGGCGTACTGATGATAGATGAACCGGGAGCCGCGCCCTGTTCTAAAACGCTTTAAGTCTTGTCGTACCAGCCTAACGACCAGGTGGGCCAACAACGGCCGAGCAGGAGCGTCGACAGGTTCAAACACTGTACCTGCAGACGTAGCCGAAACACCAATAACATATAAGGCTGCGGTAATCAGATACTGCCTCAGGCGCACATAGAACGCCCCAATAGCAGCTGAAATCATGAGCGGCTCGACTAACACCGCCGGCGCTTGCCCGGTGCGGCACCTTATCGGTCAACCTGGCCTTGATAGATACCCACCGATGGTGCATTAGGCCGCGACAGCCGTAGCTCAGAATGCCATACGCGAGTCCTACGCTCCGACTAGGGCCGAAGGCTTCCAGCACTATAGATACCGAGCGCTAGCTAGTCCCGTCGCTGCCAGAGTTCATAGGCAAGACCTGAAACCATGAAGTAGGAAACGCTGAGCAATATGAGCAGCAGCACGACACCGCGACCCTGAGCGGAAAACCGGGTGTACCGCGCGAGGGAGAACCAGACCGAGGACAATGTACCGCTGGCACGCTGATTCATCAGGGAGAGGTAATGTAATGACCGAAACGACGCAACAAGCGTTGTACCAATTCCCATGACGACCCCGAAGAGTTGGGTCAGTATCCAGAACCGATGTTCATCCTCCAATCGTTGGAGGTAGAACTCAATGAACCCATAGCGAAAAGCTGCCTCACGTGCGCCGGCAATAATCCCCGCCTGCGCGAGATCGATCAGGTAGATGGATGAGCCCACCGCGACCAGAGGCGTGAAGATGTACCAGCCCCATTCAGGGG
>OKQK01000219.1_pt1 | contig 16476 bp, 20 predicted proteins | sample 1609911 | NCBI WGS metagenome assembly OKQK01 (sample SAMN04436595, study PRJEB24849) | human gut metagenome | biome: human gut; feature: NICU; material: stool | host: Homo sapiens | place: USA: Saint Louis, MO | collected 2009-11-17 | reverse complement strand
GATAGCCTTCACCGACAATTTCGCCGTCGCGCACGATAACGCAGCCGACGTTCGGATTGGGCGCGGTGGTAAAACGCCCCAGCCGCGCCAGCTCGAAGGCGCGCGCCATGTAAAATTCGTCGTGATGCATGAAAGATCCTTTAGTCTTGCAGGCGGGCAATCTCTTCGCCGAACTCGCGCACGTCTTCGAAGCTGCGGTACACCGACGCGAAGCGAATATAGGCGACCTTATCCAGCTTTTTCAGCGCGTCCATCACCAGATTGCCCACCAACTTGGTCGGCACTTCGCGTTCGCCGGTGGCGCGCAGTTGGGATTTGATATGGTTAAGGGCGTTTTCCACGTCGTCCGAGCTGACCGGGCGCTTTTCCAGCGCTTTCAGCATGCCGCGGCGCAGTTTGTCTTCGTTGAACGGCTCGCGCACCTCATCGCTTTTAATCACTCGCGGCATCACCAGCTCGGCCACCTCAAAGGTGGTGAAGCGTTCATTGCACACCAGACACTGGCGGCGACGGCGCACTTGCGAACCGTCCCCCACCAGGCGGGAATCAATGACTTTGGTATCAACGGCGGCGCAGAAAGGGCAATGCATAACACGTCCTGATAAACGTTTTTTATAGATAAAAGCAGTTTACCCCGAAGTGCAGCCACAACAAAGGGCGGCGGCCATTTGTTGCGACACGCGGCCAGGAAGCGGCACCGATATGACTTTCCCCTCCGGGCGGACTAAGCTGATAGCAGGAGATTCAGCATAGGAAATCGCCGACATGACAACCTGTTACCCCAAAATCGCCCTGCTCGCCGCCGCCGTGTTGTTGACGGGCTGCGCGCACAACGCCGCCGTGCCTCAGCTGCGCCATCAGGTCGCCGCGCTGAACCAGAAAGTGAGCGTGCTGACCGATCAAACCACCGCGCTGGAGCGGCAGAATCAGCTCAATCAGCACTCCGACAACGGCGTCTACCTCCTGCCGGCAGCCCGGAGCGCCGCCCGTTTGCAGAGCAGCCTCGGCGAACTGAGCGTTTCGCTGAGCCACATCAAGAGCGAAGCCAACGGCACGCAGGCGCAGCTGCATGTGCGCATCCTCTCGCAGGCCACGCTGCCGCCGTTCAACGCGGTGGTGGAATGGGGCCCACTGGATGAAGCCACCGGCCGGCCGTTGACCGCCGAGGCGCTGTCGCAACCGATCGCCAGCGCCGATTCACTGCTGCCAAAACCCGGCCAGGACTTCGAACTGCGCTTCAGCGGCCTGACGCCGGAACAGCTGGGCTATATCCGCCTGCACAGTCTGGTTTCGACCGCCCAACCGGCGGTGGTGCAGCCGTACTGAAACCCGAAGCAAAAAAAAGGAGCGCCATCGGCGCTCCTTCTCATTTCGCTGAATACTGCGGCGGTTAAGGCAGAATCGAAGGCTGATCTGCGCCCTCTTTTTCCACTTTTTGCTGCAGCATGTGTTCGCGTTTCATCCCCAGCTTCAACGCCAGCGCGGACGCGACGTAGATGGAGGAAACGGTACCGATCGACACGCCGATCAGCATCGCCAGCGAGAAGCCTTGCAGCATCGCGCCACCGAAGATGTACAGCATCAGCACCACCATCAGGGTGGTCCCGGAAGTCATCAGCGTACGGCTCAGCGTCTGGGTCAACGACACGTTCATGATTTCGTAAGGCGTGCCGCGGCGGATCTTGCGGAAGTTCTCACGAATACGGTCGGAAACCACGATGCTGTCGTTCAGCGAGTAACCGATAACCGACATCAGGGACGCGACGATGGTCAGGTCAATCTCGATGTGGAACAGCGACAGCACGCCCAGCGTGATGATCACGTCGTGCGCCAGCGCGATAACCGCCCCCAGCGCCAGGCGCCATTCGAAGCGGAAACCGACGTAGATCAGGATACAGATCAACACCAGCAGCGCCATGCCGCCGGTTTGCGCCAGCTCGCTGCCCACGCTCGGGCCGACGAACTCAATGCGCTTCACGGTGGCGTTTTTATCCACCGAGTCGTTGATCACGCCGATCACCTTGTTGCCCAGTTCCTGGCCTGCGGTGCCGGTCGCCGGTGGCATACGCACCATCACGTCGCGGCTGCTGCCGAAGTTCTGGATGATCGGATCCTGGAACCCGGCCTTCTCCAGCGTATCGCGCATCAGGTCGAGATTGGCCGGCTTCTCCAGGTTGATTTCAATCACCGTACCGCCGGTGAAATCCAGACCCCAGTTAAACCCGCGCACCGACATGGTGACGATCGACGCGACCAACAGCAGCAACGAGATGCCGAAGGCCACGTAGTCCCAGCGCATAAAGTCGTAGACTTTACGGCCGTAGTTGAGTTGCTCAACAGTATAATCCTGTGCCACAACGCACTCCTCAGATAGACAGCTTGTTAATGCGTTTGCCGCCGTAAAGCAGGTTGACGATGGCACGGGTACCGACAATCGCGGTGAACATGGACGTCGCCACACCGATAGCGGTGGTGATCGCAAAGCCTTTGATCGAACCGGTGCCCACTGCGTACAGGATGACCGCGGTGATCAGCGTGGTGATGTTGGCGTCGACGATACTGGAGAACGCGCCTTTATAGCCTTCATGGATCGCCTGCTGAACGGACCTGCCGTTCTTCAGCTCTTCCTTGATACGTTCGTTAATCAGTACGTTGGCGTCAACCGCCACCGCCAGCGTCAACACGATCCCGGCAATGCCCGGCATGGTCAGCGTCGCCCCCGGCAACAGGGACATCACGCCGACGATCAGCACCAGGTTGGCGACCAGCGCCGTGGTGGCGATCACGCCGAACTTACGGTACCAGACCACCATGAAGACGATGGACGCCACCAGGCCCCACAGACAGGCTTCCAGACCTTGGGTGATGTTCTGCTGACCCAGGGTTGGACCGATGGTGCGCTCTTCGACGATCTGAATCGGCGCGATCAGCGCGCCCGCACGCAGCAGCAGAGAAAGCTGACGCGCTTCGTTCGGGTTGCCGATACCGGTGATGCGGAAGCTGTTGCCCAGACGCGACTGAATGTTCGCCACGTTGATCACTTCTTCCTGTTTCACCAGCACCGCGCGGCCGTTGGCGTCTTTCTTGCCGCTGTCCTTATACTCCACGAACAGGGTCGCCATCGGCTTGCCGATGTTGTCCTTGGTGAAGTTGGACATGGACGTGCCGCCGGCGCTGTCCAGCGAGATGTTAACCTGCGGCTGGTTGTATTCGTCGGTGCTCGAGGTAGAGTCGGTGATGTGGTCACCGGTCAGGATCACGCGCTTGTACAGCACGATCGGCTGGCCGTCACGGGTGTATTTCACCTCGGAGTCGCCCGGCACGCGGCCGTTGGCCGCCGCAGTGGCGTCCGCATTGGTGTTCACCAGACGGAATTCCAGGGTCGCGGTGGCGCCCAGAATTTCTTTGGCGCGCGCGGTGTCCTGAATGCCCGGCAGCTCGACCACGATGCGGTCAGCGGTTCGGCGACGCCGAGCTGGTTGACGCGGTTACGCAGGATAGTGATGTTCTGCTGGACGGCGTATTCGCGCGCTTCGCTCAGACGGGCATCCGTCAGGCTGGCTTTCATGGTGTTGGCGCCGTTGGCGGACAGCACCAGATCGCGCTGACGCGGGCCGATGTAGCTGATGGCCTGATCGCGGGCCGCATCGTCACGGAAGCGAACTTCCACGCCGTTGTTGTCCAGCTTGCGGATAGACGCGTAAGGAATGCCCTTCTCGCGCAGCTCGCTGCGCAGGGTATCCATGGTCTGTTCCTGCAGCTTGCTCAGCGCGGTGTCCATGTCCACTTCCATCAGGAAGTGCACGCCGCCGCGCAGGTCCAGGCCGAGTTTCATCGGCTCTGCGCCCAGCATGGCCAGCCAGGTCGGCGTGGCCGGCGCCAGGTTCAGCGCCACGACGAATTTGTCACCCAGCTCGGTCACCAGCGCTTCGCGGGCGCGCAGCTGAACGTCAGGATCTTTAAAGCGAGCCAGGATGGCGCCATTTTCCAGCGCAATCGACTTGCTCGCAATGTTGTCTTTTTCTAATACGGTACGGACCTGGTCCAGCGTAGTTTCACTGGCGGCGACGCCGCGCGCGCCAGTGATTTGTACGGCCGGATCCTCACCGTAGATGTTGGGAAGCGCATAAAGCAGACCGACGAGGATCACGACGATCAACATCAGATACTTCCACAAAGGATAACGGTTTAGCACGGCAATTCCCTTCGGGAAAAAAGATTACAGGGCCTTCATGGTACCTTTCGGCAGAACGGCCGCCACGAAGTCACGCTTGATCATCACTTCCGTGGTGTCGTTCAGCGCGATGGCGATGATGCCGGTGTCGGCCACTTTGGTCACGCGACCGATCAGGCCGCCGGTGGTCAGCACTTCGTCGCCTTTACCGATGGAGTCCATCAGCTTCTTGTGATCTTTAGCGCGCTTCTGCTGTGGGCGCAGGATCATGAAGTAGAAGATCAGGCCGAACACCACCAGCATAATGATCAGAGAGTACGGGCTTCCCTGAGCCGGAGCCCCTGCGGATGCGACGGCGTCAGAAATGAAAAAGCTCATTGAAATTCCCTCATTAAGTTATCAATTATTAGATCAAGCGTTTAAAGGCGTAATCGGCTTGCCGATCCGACCATAGAAATCCGCAACAAACTGCTCTAATTTACCCTCTTCGATAGCCTGGCGTAAACCCGCCATGAGGCGCTGGTAGTGACGCAGGTTATGAATCGTGTTCAGTCGAGCACCCAATATTTCGTTGCAACGGTCGAGATGGTGCAAGTAGGCGCGGCTGTAATGGCGACACGTGTAGCAATCACAGTCCTTATCCAGCGGAGAAGTATCATCCTTGTGCTTGGCATTACGGATTTTTACCACACCGTCAGTCACGAACAGATGGCCGTTGCGGGCGTTGCGGGTCGGCATGACGCAGTCGAACATGTCGATGCCGCGACGCACGCCTTCCACCAAATCTTCCGGCTTGCCTACGCCCATCAAATAGCGTGGCTTATCTTCCGGAATTTGCGGGCAAACGTGTTCAAGAATGCGATGCATATCCTCTTTCGGCTCGCCTACAGCCAAGCCGCCCACAGCGTACCCGTCAAAGCCGATATCCACCAGCCCTTTGACGGAAACATCACGTAAATCTTCGTAAACACCGCCCTGAATGATGCCGAACAGCGCATTTTTATTTTCCAGCTCGTCGAAACGCTTGCGGCTGCGCTCCGCCCAGCGCAGCGACATTTCCATCGAACGCTTGGCGTAGTCCCAGTCGGCCGGATACGGCGTACATTCGTCGAAGATCATCACGATGTCGGAACCCAGGTCATACTGGATTTCCATCGATTTTTCCGGGCTCAGGAACACCTTGTCGCCGTTGATCGGGTTGCGGAAGTACACGCCTTCCTCTTTGATCTTGCGCATCGCCCCCAGGCTGAATACCTGGAAACCGCCGGAATCGGTAAGGATCGGCCCATGCCACTGCATGAAGTCGTGCAGATCGCCGTGCAGTTTCATGATCTCCTGGCCCGGGCGCAGCCACAGGTGGAAGGTGTTGCCCAGCAGGATCTGTGCGCCGGTCTCTTTCACTTCTTCCGGCGTCATGCCCTTGACCGTACCGTAGGTACCGACCGGCATAAAGGCCGGGGTTTCCACCACGCCGCGGTCGAAGATCAGGCGGCCGCGACGCGCGCGGCCATCGGTAGTTTGTAGTTCGTACTTCACAAAGCCTCCAGCATCAGAGAAACAGTCTGATGATATACAAAGGGTGCGTATTCTAAACTAACAGCCAAAGCCGCACCACAAGCCAGTCGCTACAAAGTGCGTTTGCTGATTTTTGCCTTTCATTGTTGGTTTGTGTCAGTGTTTTGGCACAAATTTGTCACACCTGCCTCCTCAATTTCTCATCACCAGCTACCATTACCGCACACCCACCAGCGGAGCAGAGCAATGGGCAGCATCACACTCGCCGGCCGGCAGATCTTCATTCTCAACGAAAACGACAGATATCCAGAACCAGAACAGAATAGTCCTCAGATGTTCGCAATCCGCGAGGATGAAGAGGGCCAGCACTGGCTTTATGTTTGGCATAAAGGGCGCTGGCCGCTCGTGTCAGAAGCGCCGTTTAAAACCCATGGTCAAGCCGTTGATGCGGCTATAGATTTTGATTTTGCCTTGCGTAAGTAAAGAATGATTTTCATCAAATTCTTATTTACTTCGTGCTTGACAGTAAATCTTGTGAGACCATTGTAAAAAACACAGTGGACGTTTTAAATGAATAGTCATAACAAAAAAGCCAAATGGAACATATGGCTCGACATAATATTTAGAATTATAGGTGCTTACTGCCTGATTGACCTAATAATTAGCTGGCGTACCGATGTTGTTCTTTTCTATATCAACCTATTTATGATAGCTGCTTGGATAGAAGTTGAGTGGCGCAGATGCGGTAAAGAACTAGCCAATAAATATATGCACAATTAAAGGGCGGCCTAACCGCCCATTTTTATTACCAGAGGCCGTAACGCGTGCCAAATGTTGTGCGGAAATAGCGACACACTGTCAGCAGGTCAGAATCCGACAACCTTCCCTCATAGACCAGCACTGCAGCGACATCGGGAGCACCATTTCCCGTCATACCAGGTCTTCCACCGATTCGGTAGCTTGTCGTTGGATTTGCCTTGCGAGATGAAATGGCCTTTGTATTCTGCAATAAATTATCTGTCCCTGGTTGGTAGCATGAGCCCGTAATGCTCGTCGGGCCAAATTGTCCGGCAACAACCAGAAGCTGACCAGCACTACCGCCATTGGTAGTGCTGGTAACAACGGAGGCTAAGCCTGATCCATCTGATGTATAAGATTCGATATTATTATCTTTGCGAAGAAGAATATTATCGGTACTAATGCTGCCAGATCCACCGAGGTAGTTGCCGAAAGGCCACGCATCTACTGTCGCTGATGGATTTTTTGCAACTGCGATGATTGTTACTGCTGCATTCGACGCAGCCGAACTCCCAACTGGGATCTGTGTGTCAAACTGGTTTCCATCGCTGAATGAAGTATACTTGCTGCCAATAACTGGATTACCAACTCTTTTAAGTGGCTTACTTAAATTTGCATGATTATTAAGCGGATTCTTCATCTGACTAGATAAAAAATAAGCTCCGATAAGCCCATTCAATATAGTAAGGTCATAAAACGGATTTTCTACTATAAAGTCTGAGATATCCATATAGCTAGGGCCAGCAGGCAGTTCGCCCTGAATTAGCGGAACAACTGTATTCATATTATTCATTTCGTGACCTTATTTATTTAATAGGAGTTCGAACATGGTATTTACGATTTGTTCGGCGCCAACGTCATTCGGATGATACGAGTCTTTCCACCAACCCATTGCATTTCCGGTAGCCCAGTCTTTAGGCATGTCGTCGTAAAGGTCATACCATTCTACCATTTTATCGCGAGCAACATTTCGCATGGCGTTCCGGAAATCAACCATAGGCGTTCTTCCTTCTGCATTGGGAACAGGCGGAGATACTAAAATAATCCCAACATCCGGCAGTATGGCTCTCCAAGAATCGATTATCCCATTAAGTCCGGTGATATACGTCTCTGTCGTTCTACTTTGCAGAAAGTCGTTAGTGCCCAGGTTAACTACAATAAAATCTGGGTTAAGTTTTTGTGCAAAGAACTGAATGCGGGGTGTAATGAAATTGGTATGCTGAGCCGCCCAGGTTCCTCCGTTCCCGCATTTGTGCATCAAGCAACCGGAATTCAACTCCGTCTCGAACACAAGTCCATGCAGGCAAACGACGCCAGTATTTCCTGTTGTTGTAATGGTCACCGTGTCCAGCCCAGAGGTTAGGCCGGGAATAGACGTGTTGCGGTACCCACCGGAACCGGTGCCTGTTACCGTTTTAGTCGTGCCGCCAACGCCAATAACAAACGTGCCGTTACCGTCGTAATAAAATACAGTTCCTGTAGTGTCCTTAACGTTTGTGATTGATGCCGTTGCGTTATTAGCAGAGGTGTAATAGGCAATGCCATCGACGCCACATCCATACGGTGGTTGAGCATTAGAATAACTGGCGTCGTACTCAGTCCACCCACTGCGTGTGACAATCATATTTTCCCAACGTGACGATGGATCTGTAATTAGTTGAAACCATCCTGCACCGGCGCGCGGACCCCAGTCTGCATACATACGATTCGCCAGTGCTTGCGAAATATTGTAGAACTCTGACCACGAATCCCCGACAGCCATTCCTACGAGGCGACCGCTAACTCCCTTTTTCAGTTTGGCTTTTTTAATTCGCATTGAATAAAGCGTGCTACCTGATGTACTTCGCACGGCTACATTTCCGGTAGCGCCGATCTTATCACCAATGATGTTAGCCGTTTCCTGAGTTACATCTGCCGCGTCGAATGCCCCTCCTATTAAACGGATAGGGACTTGACCAATGGTGTCCACATAAAGCGCAACGTTATTTGGCGACATGTTATATGATGAGAATGATCGAGCGCTTTTAATCACCCTGTCCGCTGTATCTGGTTCTATAGCAGCAGCACCCCAGGCTCCATTTCGACACCACATCGGAACCTTACCATTCGAATCCACCCCAAATGCCCACAAATTCGCCGACATTTGGATTGGGAAAAACGAATAGCTGGCATTAAGAAGTCGCTGAGCAGAATCACTTTCTACCCCAGCAAAACCAAGTTTACCATAGCGATACCAGGCTGGGACCTGTCCATTTCGATCAACATGAAATGCCACAAGGTAGGGCGATTGGTGATAACTCGGTAACGAGCTATTCAAGTTATTCACAACGGCTACCAAAGCATCAATGAATTTGCCATTTTTCATTGTCACGCCGGTTGGGGTGGCGACACCATTAATATTCTGATATCGCTCAGTCCATATATCACCATCAACAACACCCCACACGATAAAATCCGTTCTCGTTTCGGTTCCTTTATCAATAGCATCCTGGGCGGCCGCTTTGCTAGGATATGCCTCAGAGGCAGATTGAGCGATCTCTGCTGCCGCCTTAGCGCGGTCTGCGTCGTCAGATACTCCCGCCGCTGCTGCTTTCGCCTCACGACTAAACTTAAACGCGGCATCAGCCGACTGAGCGGCGCTATCGGCAGACAGGCTGCTCTTTGCTTCGTCTGTTACTTGTTGTGTGCTGCGGGCTCCCAGCACAATGTCTGTGCCGACGACGCCATCAACTGGCAATCCTTCAGATGACATAGATGATTCTCCGAGATACTGGTAAAATCTTCGATAATTGGATTAGTTTAGAGATAAAAATGCGCGGACTTCTTATAAGCGAGTTAATAAAAAGAGATGGAAACAACTTAGACCTTATACGGTTAGTAGCCTCATTGTCGGTTATTGCCTATCATTCCTTTGCTCTAAACCCGCAATGGGGAATAACTGACCCAGTAAAATATTTATTTGGTTACATGACAACAGGCGGCCTAGCGGTAAAGGTTTTTTTCTTTATAAGCGGCCTATTGGTAACTAATAGTTTGCTATCGCGAAACTCAATCATACACTTTATTGCCTCTCGTTCACTCAGGGTTTTCCCCGGACTGGCGCTTGTTGTAATAATAACGGCACTTTTAATAGGGCCGATATTTACAACAATGTCTATTGCTGAATACTTTAAAACTAGCCAGCCGATAGTTTATGTCGTGAAAAATTTGCTATTAGATACCCAATACACCCTGCCTGGTGTTTTTGAGAAAAACAACTATGGAGTTAATGGCTCTTTATGGACGATTCATTACGAGGTGTTGGCATATATTATTTTGGCATTGCTTTATGTAACTAAAGCTGGAAGCTCAAGATTGATATCATCCCTACTATGCCTCATCGTAATCATAGAACCGATCACTCCATTCAAAGGGATTTTGTTTGCTGGCTCAAGTAACAACGCAATCTATCTATTGGCACCATGCTTTGCACTTGGAGCACTACTAGCAATAAATAAAAATCATTTTCATACTAACATTTACATTCCTTTTATATTTTTTGCCGCTCAATTCATATTTAACGATGAGCACTTCAGCTCTTTATTGCTATGTATATCTATATGCCTTATTTCACTTCACATTTCATCGATGAAATTAATTGTCGGTTTGCATTTAAAACATGACATATCATATGGTGTTTACTTATGGGGATTCCCCGTCCAGCAAATAATATCTCAAAATTTAAGCCTTCAGCCGGTATTAAACATAGCGTTATCAATTCTACTGGCAATAATTATGGCATTTGCGTCTTGGTTTCTTGTTGAAAAACCAGCGATGCGGTTTGCAAAGAAAATCGTAGATAAGAAACCAAGACAATTATCAATTAAGAGTACTCACAAATAATCAGAACCCCTGGCGCTCCTGAGTAACCATTGATTGCGGCAGATGAGGGCTGCCGAGCATTGCCACCGCCACCGCTTCCATGTCCGCTACCGGCTGTCCCAGTCGATCCAGAACTCCCTGACCCCACCCCGCCGCCCCCCAATTGAGAGGGGGAGCCATCACCACCAACGGCGCCAGTAGAAGAGTTAAAGAACAAGCCACTCCCCCCTCGACTGCCTCGTGAAGAAATTAAGTTCCCACCTGTGGGGGCAGCACCAGGAGCCCCGCCTACAGCAATGAAAGCTGAAGATGAAGAGCTCGTTGAAGAAACCCCTCCAAGCCCACCGGGCGCAGTTGCCAACAAACCAAACGTAGTGTCGCCGCCAGCGGTGCCAGAATTTCCACCGATACCTCCAGCTCCACCAGCACCAATATTTATCGCTACCGAATTACCGATACTTGAAATATCAAATTTGCCTCGGATGTACCCCCCTGAAGCACCACCCCCGCTTACAGAGGCATTGTCGCTACTTGTAGAAGAACACCCACCACCGCCGCCACCACCACCAACGGCCTCGACAATCACATATCGCGTTCCAGGTGTTGGCGTGTAAGAGCCTGATGCGGTGAAACGCTGAATGCCAATCAGGCACCCGCCCATCGCCACTTTTAGCTTATCTACCAAGCCACTCACATCGCCATCATCCAGCACATCCTGACCGGTTTTATCGGCAATAAACTGCCCCAGCGCAGCGGCCATTGTCGAGCTCTGGCGCCATACGGTATTCATCTGCTCTGATTTCGCAACACCCGAACTGAAGCCCGCAGAGCGTGCTGGCAGCGCCTGATAGTCTTCATTCGGCATAACGTTGGCATTAGCCGCAGTGCCGAAGGGTAAAAATTCGTTCTTAGCCATGTGATGCTCCCAGCAGTGTTCCCCATGCGCCCTTATCGAAGCCGGAGATAAATTCATTATCGATGTCGAAGCCAAACAGCGGCCCCGACTCGGTGGTGATGGTGTAATTTTTGATGCGGACGGTTGACGGTTTGATGTCCAGATAACCCAGCTCGATCACTGCTTTCATGACCGGCGTAATGCGGTCGCCGGTGATGTACACCGACATCGTCATGTCGAAATTATCGACGGCGAAAATCTTCGTTTTTCCGTCCGGGAAAATAATCTGGTAGACGTCACTGAGCGTCTCCGTTGTGCCGTCCCAATGGTTAGCTGCTATCTTCGCCCGGATGATAGTTCGATAGGTGTCATCGTCCAGCTCAGTGAAGCCACCAGCATCGAACCGCCCTCGCCACAGTCCAGCATCAAATCCCAGCTCCTCATCATCCAGCGAGAAGTAAACACCGGTGATCGGCGTAGCAATCTTCCGCCCTATCCCTACCCACAAGCCGACGGCATCCAGTTGCACGCCCATGGCGGTGTCCAGGTCGAAATCGTCAATCAGCTTCGCTGTGGCGTTCTGCACGTCGATCAGGGGCTGGGTGATGAGGGAGATATGGTCGTAAAATTTCGGCTTGTGCTTGTGATAGGACGTGATGAGCTTTTGATATTTCGTTTCACTCATGAGATCACCACCACTTCGACATTCGCTGGCGCACAGGCGGCTACCGCGTTGAACCCGATCACGACGTTTGCCGGCGCCAGGCTACCCGGTGAGGTGCCTATCTGCAGGTCGGTAATGTCGAACGTTGCGCTGTCTGCGCTGCCGTTCAGATTGGCAGGCAGGAATAGACGCGTCAGGTATACCGGATCGCCGATCTCGATTTCGTTGATGTATGCCGCAACAGCCGTTCTGATTTCCTCACCGACCGCAGACGTGTAGCCCTGCAGCGCTTTGATCTCGACGCGCGCGTAAATATCAACGCTGGTCGGGCGGAAGAAGCTGATCGGATGCACGATGCCGTATTTGTCGGTAACGTCGATCGTGGTCGTGCCGTAGGTGCCGCCGCCTGGCGTTTTCTTCGTGGCTATGGTTTTGGCGATCGCAGCCACGTCACCGCCGGCAACAACAAGCGAAATGCTGTGTGGCGGCAAGCCTTTGGCGTCTGTTACGCTGGTGTCGTTCTCGTAACCACGATATCGCTCTACGCCGTCCAACGTCGCAACGGCGCCCATAATGCCATCTAGCACCGTCAGTGATGGGATAGCTACGGATTTAGCCTGGCGCTGACGCAGCTCTGCGTCCGTCTCCACTTTTCGCCCAGCGGTTGCGGCCACCGGGTTGGTTACCGACTGCCAGCCGCGCGTAGGGGTGCCGATCTCGGTAATGCTGCCGGCAGGCGCCACGATAGCGCCATCAATCTGGCATGTCGCGGTCACGGTCACCGTGCCATCAATGCCGATGACAACACTGGCAGGCAATGACCAGCTGATGCCGTTGCTGTCGCGCACTGTGCCGTTGGTAATTGGTGTGCCAACCTGTCCCACGATCCGCACATCAGCAGTGGAGCGAGACGCCGGCGTTACCGAAATGCCGTTAATTTTCACGTTGGAGGCCAGGCCGCGGCCCTGCGCCGTTGCCGGGCTGAATGAGTTATAGACTGCGATCGCCATGTTGTTAACGTCATGGATGCCGCGAGCATAGATAGCCAGCATCTGGCCGTCTTTGCTGTCTGATTCCAGATAGACGTCGTCACCGTAAATCTGTTGGAAATAACCAGTCAGCGTGTTGAGTATCGTCTGATAATCAGGCGCGCTGATCCCGCTCGCGGTCACCTTGGCCGCAAGCCCTAACGTATCGAGATTGAGCATTATGCCTCGCTGGTTACAGTCGTTTCGCCGTACAGCGTGTTGATGGTCGCGGTGAACGTCACGCGACGCGTATCGGGGTTATATTCCGTGGTGAATTCGAGGATTTCGGTCACACCCTGCGTGCCGAGGATCCGCTCGCGCACAGCCATGTTGTAGGCGGCTGATTTGTGCTTGCCGAGTATCGTCTCACGATACGGCGTGCCGTCGGTCACATCGAGAAACCATTCGCCCGTCCACAGTTCAAAGCGCGTTTTCACAGCCTGTGCGACCGCCTCCGGGGTGTTCTCCAAAAAGGTGTTGTCACCCTGGCCGAAGGTATAATCGCCGTTCTCATCTTCTTTACGGTATCGCATCAACTCACCTCATCGGTTTGACCGCCACCGCGCTCTACACCGCCGTGCTTGTGCTTATCATCAATGCGCTTGCCATTGGCGAATACCCCTCCGACAAACTCCACCATGCCCGTTATCTTGGCTGCGGTGCCACTGGCGATACTACCCACCATGCCACCCATCCAACTCAGCAGCCCTTTGATGGTTACCGCTTCAGAGAAATCGGCCTGCGGAGTGATAACCTCAAGGCCGCCAGGCGCAACAATCTTCATTTTTTTCGTAGCAGGGTCAATTTCCAGAAAGGTCGAACCGTCGTCACTACGGAACTGCGCAGTACTGGTACTGATGCCGCTGATTTTCTTCGCTTGCGATTGTGGGCCGACCAGCGCGAAAGCATCTGCAAGATGGTGCTGGCGCTGGTCTACGGGTTCCTGCACCCCGCCGTTCTGCCACCAGTAATCGATGCAGCGGTCGGCGAAAACGACAAGGCACTCATCGCCGGCAGTCACAGGAAACGTCAGCGTGACGCCTCCGCCGCGCGGGAACACGACAGGAACATCTACCAGCAGCGGCAGCGCCACCGATGACAAGGCGCCGTCAGATTGCCGCACGGAGGCTTTTACGGCCGGTTGGATCGTGGCAGTTACCGCGCCGGCGTCGAAAGACTGGATGATGCCCGGCATTGCCACCCGTAGGCTGGTACTGAGCGAATCGGCCACGGCTTTCAGCACCAGCTCGGGGGAGTCCTGGCGTTCGTTGTTCGTTACCACGTTATGCTCCTGCCCGGATAGTTGATTGGTTCAGCAGCCCCGCGCCACCCTTGGCTATACAGATCATGTCCTGATACCAGGCGTTGCCGCGCGTGTCGCCGTAATAGGCGATGTTCTTCACGATATAGTCACCGTCCATGTCCAGGACTGCCGGCTGTTGTACGGAGGCGCCCGCAGTGCTGCCGGTGGCGATCTCTTGATTGGACAGGCCGACCTGGTTAATCGATTTGTTATCGAGGCGGATCAGCGTGTCGAGTTGGATATTCGGGTTAATCAGGCATTTCACGTTGATGCCGCCGTTAATGGTTTGCTCAGGCATACCGATCAGGCCCGTCTGCGCGTTCAGCACGATAGCATCGGCCAGATAGGCGTTTTCCGGCACCATCTGCAGGCGCCCGTTCTCATAGCGCCATGTTGCCTTGCACTGCGCCGCCAGGCTGGAAACTTCATCCCTGTGCATGCCGAACATCGGTTTACCGCGTGGTGCCTTGGTGGTGGAAAATTCCGGCGTAGCGCCGGCGACGATGTCGTAAACCCCGATCGGCTTCATCAGCGCGGTGTGTACGTCCTGCTGCGTGTACCCGGCTGCGAGCGTAGTGTTCATCACCGCGAAGTTATGCGCCTGGTCACTGTCGGCCGCCTGGATCACCACGTAGGTGTCGGTCGGGTTTTCACGCCCGCTGTAGGAATACTGGATTTGCCCGGAAAAAATCAGTCCGAAATTGTCCTGGTAGCCGGCGACAAACTTTATCTGCGTGAACTCGTTTTGCCTGATCCGGCTGTTGGTGTTCCGGCTAAGGTTGTAAATCTTGAACATCGCCGTGGCGGGGTAACTGATGTCGGGTCTGCTGATGTTGAAGCTGATTTTCAGGCCGGATAATTCCAGCCCTTCCCCGGCATCGTTCGCCACGATCAGGCTACATTTTCGCATCCAGTTAGTGGTCATCGGCGCCCCATAAAAAAACCGCCCGGAGGCGGTCAGTTGGTCAGAAAATAGAGGTGGGACTCAATGCCCAGGTTGGTCTGCGTCGGGGGTGCCAACACGGCGGGATCGGACATCACGAACAGCTGACCGCCAATCCCGAGGTAACGATACTGCGCCAGCAGGTCAGCACCAGCCACCAACGGGATCCCCTGGATAATCGGCGTCTTGTCGTTGCTGGCAATGTCCAGCACCCACCCGGCGACATCGCGCCACATCAGCGTGAGCTGGTATTGCACGCCGGCCAGCTGTATAGCGAACTGCTGTGATACCGGCGTAAGGGGGATTTCAACCAATGCCAAGGAAGCCTCCCGCAGACTTTAAAATGCTCTGCTGCTTTTCCGGTGTGGTCGGGTTTTTCAGCCCTGTGTTGCTCACGCCGCCGGTGTCCTGGGGCGATTGCATGTTTTCCGCCGGCGTGGTCGTCACCTTCTGCGTTTCGGTGATGATGAGTTCGCGCAGGGTGAGCGTCGTCATCAGCACGTTTTCGCTGGTTTTGTCTGTCAGCACCTCGATAGCGCGGATCATCATGTTCTGGTACTGCCGCTTACCGGTTGTCACGGCAAACGGCTTTTTGCTTTTTTTCAGCTCCAGCAGTTGCTGATAGACGTCCGCCGGGCTGGTGCCCAGCGATAAACCGGTACTGACGTTAAAAATCTCGGTCGTGTCGATCCCGTCTATCAGCGATCCGCCGCTGGCAAAGCCCAGCTCCATCGTCACCTCGGCGGGGCGATCATACGCATGGTCGCTTGTCGGCGCGCCGAGCTCCACGGGGTGCTCGGTGATTTCCGTCGCGTCCATGTGCTTCTCGCTGATTGCCACGCTCGGCACGATAATGCCGATGCGGCGCCGCTGCTGTGAGAACAGCACAGATAAAATATCCATCAGCCCACCTGCGTTTGCATGTTGCGTGTCTGCCGGCGGTAAACGCCCTCAACCGCGTCCCCGGTCAGGCGAGCTGTTTCGCGTGGATCTCCGCCGCCCTGCACGTTGATGTTGAACACGGAGCTATTCGAGCCACCAGCGCCAACGGCCGACTGAGCCGCCTTCAGCACCATTTCCGGCGCGTAGGGGTTTTTGCCGTTCTCAATCTGCGTGATGCCATTCATCAGTGTTGCCAGCACCTGCGGATCCTGAATATTCAGCGAGTCACCCCGACCAACGCCGAGCATTTTGCTCAGCTTGTTGATATAGGCCTGGGTGTTGTTCTCGCTGGCCGGCGCAAAGCGGCTGATGATGTCCTCGACAGATTGCAGCTTCTGATAACCTGCGGCCTT